>OJLL01000186.1_pt1 | contig 18727 bp, 28 predicted proteins | sample 1596941 | NCBI WGS metagenome assembly OJLL01 (sample SAMEA3904689, study PRJEB24821) | metagenome | biome: Builtin; feature: hospital; material: surface | place: USA | collected 2013-08-13 | reverse complement strand
AATAAAAGCATTAACAATAATATTATTGTTAATGCTTTTATTATTATCTTATCTTGTTTTTAATTAAAATTTTCCCGTCTCTTACAATAATATAATTAATATGATCACCATCATGATATATGATTTCTAATTGTTTAATACTTTTAGGATATTTTTCTAAAATATTTTCTATTGATAAAAACAAGTTTAAATTATCATCAATGTTTTTAACAATATCAGAAAATACAACAATATCTCCATAAGCATATTGTACTGGTATTCTGATATTATTCATGTCTCTAACGAAATCATCATTATTATTCATTATATGATGATAGTTAACATATCCTTTTATCACTCCTTTACTCATTTTTCATCCCTCCCGATTTCTTAGTTTAATTAAAGATAAAAATGTTGAATATTTTTCAGATCCTTGTCTACAAAAATGGCGTCATAAATATGATAAGAATAATAGTTAGTATAGAAAATAATATCCATCTTATCGTTAAAAATTCTGTTTAACCCATCTTGAGTGAAATAATTATTGTTAATTAATTCTGGAATCAATTTTTCAATTTGCTTGTGAATATCTTTCCTTACTCGATTAAATTCTTTCTCGTTAGAATAACTATTAGAATAATTACCATCATATTCTTCGATACAAGCAGTACCATCACGATGAATACTTACAGATTTATACAATAGTTTATTATTGTTTACTTGATAAAGATTAAGTCCAGTATTTTTTTCTACAGTTACGTTCTTATTGTTAATAGTATATGTTGTAGTCAAGGTTTTTCCTTAATTGTGTTGTTTGTTTTCTTAGTTTTAAGAGTAATAGTAATGTTAGTGATTGTCAAGTGGTTTTAATCATTAAAACCACACAATAATTATTGTGTGGTTTTAATGATTAAAACTTTAATAATTATTGTGTATTATTAGAAGCTGGTAGCAGCAGTGTGTAGAGCGTCAGACCATACACCCCAGTCAGCTAGAACTTGGTTAAAACCATTAGTCCAGTTAGCAGCAACACCATTAACAAAAGCGTTTACTTGCTCTACTACACCAGAGAAAGTGTTGTTAGCTTCTGCTGCCCAAGTGCTTACTTGGTAATCAGCTGCTGAAGATAGTGCGGATTGAGCGTTCTCGAAAGATGCTTGAATATTGGACATTGTAATTACTCCTTTATAGAATTAATTGTTTATTTTCAATTACGCTTATCATTATAATGTAAACAGTGATACTTTGTCAAATTATTTCGCCATAAAATTAAAAATATTTTTAAGTATTTTTAAAATAGCAGGACAATAATATTATTTTATGAATAAAAATATTATTTAATAACCATACTTATGTAATTTATCATGCCCTAAACCTAAAAAATGTCCAATCTCATGAAAAAGAGTTTTTCTTGTTTGCTCATATAATTGTGCTTCATTAGTAGTATGCCTTTTAATAGTTTCCCTATAAATAGTAATAACATCTGGTAGTTTACTATGATTATTGACTCTCTTCGTTAAAGGAATACCTTGATATAAACCATATAGTTTAGGATTATAATCTGGGTCAACAATAATAGTCACGTTTTTTAATTGTTTTAAAATATGTGATGGTAGTTGATAATAAGCATAATCTAATAGTTCTTCGAATCGTTCGTCAGTTACTTCCATACTATATTTCTTATTGTCAATATCAGCTGGAGGTAGATATTCTACTTCCTTAGTAGCATTTTCCTTAGTAGCATTATTCTTATCTTTTTTAAACCATGAAAACATTTTAAAGATCACTAATCCTAATTCTAAATAATAATATAGAAAACAATAATTATAACATAATATTGCTATCATTAGTTAATAATGATAATATAATCAATATGAATTGTATTCAAATCAAAGAAAATAATAGGAAAAATAATAATGAGTATTAATAATAAACGACTTCTTGAAAAGAAATTACAACAACAATTACAAGAATTTTATCATTATGAAGAAAAACCAGAAGCAATAATATTAAGTAAAAATCTTGACAAGGTTATAATTAATGTCTTTTTAAATCATTTCCCTATTAACAAAACAAAAGCAATTAAAATAACTATACAAAATATCATATCAAATAGGATGAAACGTATTTTTAACCTATTATATTATAATAATGATAGTACTAATTATAATTTTTCTTATGATTACTATATTGATTATAATAATGAAAATAAATCTCATTTGACTCTTACTATTAAAAATAATGTTGAGAGTATAGAAAAAATAAGTGAAAAATTGTTTGATACTATGATGATAGTATTACCAAATAATTTAACCTTATATGATGAAGATGTTAAATTATATAATAATAAACGTTCTATTCTTAATGCTGTTAGCGAGTTTGGATTAATAGATATAGCTCATGATAATGATATTGATGCTGGTGACTATTATGATAGTAAGTTAGCTGATTATGTTATAGAAAATTATAATGATGATATTAACAATGTTTTTATAACGGAATATAAGACACTTACTAAAAAAGATTTTAAGAAATTCTGTTTATTGTTAGATAAGGAATATAATAATATTATTAGTGGTGATAAAAATAGTTTTCCACTTTGAGAATAGTTTAATATTGAAATTTAATAATATGATTATAGTTAATATTCTTGACATAATTGTTAATGATCAATATATTAATATATATAGAATTATTATCTAAACAATAGGAAAAATAAGAAAAATGAGCATTATTGATAATCGTGTTATCGAAGAACAATTAGAAAAACAATTACAAGAGTATTATTGTCATAATAAAAAACCTCAAGTGATAATAGTGAATAGAGATGTTAACAATTCTTTGGTTCGTGTATTTTTTGATAATGATGTTTTTGATAATATTCTTTTTGATAAAACAGAAGAAAATAAAATTCTTATAGGAAAGATTGTTTCTAATAGGATAAAAAGAATTTTTGATTTGATATATTGTAGTGGAAATATTGCTAGTTATCAGTTTAGTTTTCATTATGATGAATCTAATTCTTTTTTAACTCTTATTGTTAAAGATAATATTGAAAACATAGAAGAACTTATTGAAAAATTATTTAATAGTATTATCATAGTCTTATCAAAAAATACAGTATTATGTGATGAAGATATTGAATTATATAATAAGAAGCGTTCTATTCTTAATGCTGCCAGCGAGTTTAGTTTGATAAGATTGGCATACGATAATGGTATTGATGATGGTGAGTATTATAATAATAAATTACCTGATATTGCTATAGACAATTATGAAAATAATATTGGTTATATTTTCTTGTCGAATGATAAGACACTTACTATTGATGATTTTAAGAAATTTTGCTTATTGTTAGACAGGGAATACGATATTATTTTAGGTGATAGAAAGTAGTTTTTAGTAGTATTGTGATACGCATTATGTGATATTAGTCACATAATGTTCTTTTTTACTGTATTTTTTCTCGAAGTAAATCTCCTTGACAGTATAATAGTTGATAACAGTAAACAAGATTTACAAGAATTATCACAATTGAGGAGTGCGTGATAATATGAAAAATTTTAGAAACAATGATAAGTATGTAAGAGAATTAAAACAGTTAGTGTTAAACGATAAGATAAACATTATTATTAAACACATCAGAAAAAATTATAGTTTAGAAGATTGTTTAGATATTATCAATAATCAACCTACACAGAAACGTAATCATATTATTTCTAATACTAATCATATTGCTAAAAGTATTGGTATTAGTTCTACTTATGATGATAGCATTGCAGTAGCGGCAATACAAGTAATGAGGACAGAATTTGAAGATAATCTAATAAGAAAATAATTATTAAAAAATTGTTTAAAATACTTGACATTATTAGAATAATGTATTATAATTAATCGTGTTGTTAGTTGATAACAATTAATGCTCCCATCGTCTATCGGTTTAGGATACAACCCTTTCAAGGTTGAGAGGCGGGTTCGATTCCCGCTGGGAGTACCAAGAACTTATAATAATAAGACAAACAAAAAATTATTTTTTGTTTGTCTTATTATTATAAGTTCTAACTCTTAATATTCAACAAAATAGGTGTCAAAACAAATAGGTATCAAAATCCAAATATTCACCACTATTTGCATATTTCACAAGTTCTTTCACATGCTGATTATCCTGCAATCTTTGTTTGTGTTTATCATATACAGGATTAGGATAATCATAATCATTACGCATGTAAGGATAAAAACCATGCTTTTTAAACTCGTGAAATACCTTGCCAGAAACACTTTTTCTCCTATAACGCACTTCTTTGAGATTGACTATATCATCACCAAATAATACACATTGCACATCATAATATTTTTCATTCAAGAAGCTTTTATTCACATGAATGAAACCATTATCTTTGTACTTCCATGTTTTATGAGTGTCTAGCTGACAGTTAACATTTCTCATTGATTTTGCGAAAAAACCTACTCCCGTGTAAAATAAAACACTAAAAAGGAGTAAAAATAATGACAAACAAAACACTAATCACACCCGGTCAAGCATCAAAAATAATAGGACTAACAACACAAACATTATCAAGATACGCAAAACAAGGAAAAATACAATACGTAAAACTACCCAACAATGATAAAAGATATTTTAAAGAAGAAATTTTAAAACTTGCTGGAAAAGAAGAAAAAACAAAGAAAAAAGTATTCTATGTTAGGTCAAGTGACGGGGACAATAAAAAATTACAAACACAAGTAGACTTACTAACACAAAAATATGGTGAACCTGACAAGATTATAAAAGATAAAGCAAGTGGATTAAACGAGAAAAGACGAGGACTAAAAACATTATTCAAACTTGTACAAAAAGGTGAAATCAGTGAAGTTTATATCACTAACAAGGATAGGCTAACCAGGTTTGGTTTTATTTATATTGAAATATTTTTTAATTATTGTGATATTAATATCATAGTTCTAGATCCTCATAGTGATAAGAGTCTCCAAGAAGAATTAATGGAAGATTTTATGAGAGTTACAGCAATTTTTAGTGGTAAGTATTATCCTTTAAGAGGATATTGTAATCAGAAAAAATTGTTAGAAAAAGCGCTGGTTAGAATAAAGAAACATATTAAATAACTTTTTTCTGCGAATACTTTTTATTAATGTTATAATAACATAAAATATTAAAAAAGAATATTCTTATATAGAAAAGAGGTGATACTAATGAGTAATGAATATTCTCGTGCTGCCCACACCAAAATAATTAGTATCACCGATATAGATGGCAATAACCTCCTTATTAGTGAATGTTTGAATAAGTGGCACTCACAAGCACAAACCATACAAAAAATATCTGAACATATTATAGAAGAAAAATCGAAAGAATTAATACAAGGATTATATGATATAGGTAAAAATGGTAATAGGTCTACTTTAAAAGCTAGTGAGGCTGGTAGAAGACTTGGGATTACTTTAAGAAACGTTAAAAATATTAACTTGCATGATACTACTACTATTTGTGATGATTATTCTTCAGTTTATAGGATAGAAAAACTTGTTCAAGCAAGTGTTATAACAGCATTGAGAGGACAAGATACTAGGAGAAAAGATTATGATAAGGTAATTGATAAATTATTAAATGGTGATAATGAGGATAATAAATTAAAGAGTGGTTGGGCTAGAACAGTTCGACCTACACCGTCTAAACCAGGAAAAGTATTAGATTTCAGTATTGTTGATAAACAATTATTCGTATTATTGGGTAAAACTGATACTACTATTACTTTTAAAATGAGATGTGTTAACGAGTGGGTTATCGTTACTTTTAAAATACCAGAACACTTACAACAAGCAAAAAAGATTAATGCTCCAAAACTTGCTTGGAATAAAAACGGTGAATTATCAATAATCTTAACTGGTAAGTTTAATAAGATGAAAGTTAAACAATCAGAAAAATATATTATTGGTATTGATGTTGGTTTAAAAGAATACGTTACATATGCTGTCTATGATATAGAAAACAATACTACTGTTGATACTGGAGTATTATCTAATTACTTATCTAAAGAATTGTATTCTAGTATTAGAAAAACACAAGCACAGATAGCTGATTGTTGGAATAAGATAAGAAAATTGAAAACTATTATTAATTGTTTTGGTCTTGTTCCTGATAGTGTTAAAAATAAGATAGAAGTATTGCATGATGATATTGTTAAACAACGTTCTTCATTATCTCATAAGAGGTTGAGGCTTGCTTGTCTAGCTGCATTAGAATTGCGTGATTTAAGTGTTAAGTATGATAATGCTTTGATTACTAGAGAGAACCTTTCTTGGGTTGGTAATACTATGCAGAATGGTCGATGGAATTGTGGGGAACTATTTAAAAGGATAGAATATAAGCTTGAAGAAATAGGTTTAAAGAGTGCTTGGGTTAGTGCTGCTTACACTTCTAAAACTTGTTCACAGTGTAATAATTCTTCACAATCAGGTGATTACGCTTTTATAGTTAATACTGACAGGACTATTCATTGTAATACTTGTGGTTATAGTGGTGATAGGGATGTTAATGCTGCTATAAATATTGCTAAAAGGGGTATTACTCTTGTTAAGAGTATGAGTTCTGATTATCGTAAGAATAAGGATAAGTATTCTGATCCTGTAAAGGTTAATAATACTGATAGGGGTAAGACTCCTTTGTGGGTTAGGAAACGTCAGTCTGTGAAGAGTAGGAAGAATAAGGATAGGAGTAAGAGTTCTAGGACTTATAAGAGGTATGAGAAGGAGTTAAAGAAGAAGGTCATTGGTTTAAGATTGCCGTTAGAGTTATTAGAGTGGAAGAGGGAGGTGAATTATTTGAGTGTTGCTTGTCCCGATTTTGATAAGAGTATTATCGGATCAGTTCTTGAGACTGATGGTTTTACACCGGCGTTAGTTAGTGATGATGGTTCTGGTGTTTCGTGTTATTATTCACAGAATTCACATTATTAACTACTCTTTAATGATAACAATACGATTATCGTCAATTGGTGGGAGAACACAATCACCAAAATTTTCTTCATATTGTTTCAACACTTTATAGAGTTGATATGGTAATGGTTTTCCAGGAACAAAAGAGTATTGTAACCAATACACATTATTAGAAGTAATCTTATAATAAATACCATATTCTGTGCTTACATCTACATTAATACAATTCGTCAATATCTTCTTGCCAGAATGTTGATATGAATAGTCCCTTGTAGATAGTATTTTTACATCAACGCTAACACTATAGTTGTCAATGATTTCTGAAATATCACCTATTGTTGTTTTACTATTTGTGATAATCTCTTTATCTTTTCCAGTTTTCTGTTTATAAAACACTCTTTGAGGAATATCTTTATATGTTCTCGACATTATTCTCCTTATTGGTAATGATGTGGAACGAAATAATTTTATGATATGAGAACATGATACCAAAAGAAAAAAACTAATTCAACTATAAATAATTTTAAACTATATAAATAAGGTGAATATTTTTGTTAAATAATTTTAAAATTATCAATAATTATACTATAATAGTAAGTGCTAGTTATTAACCACTATTATAGAAAGGTGCTAATACCTTGACTACAACAATTGTTAATGATCCTATTGTCTTACCATCTATAGCTCTAGAAGACTATTATGAAAGTGTAGAACTACCTAAAAATGGTTTTACTATTATCTCTGGACCACAAGGCAGTGGTAAATCTTATTACGTGGAACACCCAGTAATTAACTGGGCATTAAAAGAAGAATTACCCACAATTCTTATTAATTTCAAAATGGTTAAAGTATTGTCTCCTAGAGGAAATACTCATCCTTGGAGACTAGAAGACTCTACAGTAGATGCCCTACTAAACGAGTATATGACTAAATTAGAAACAATGAAAGGTGAAAAAGTTTTCATTGTTGATGAACCATCAGCATTTTATGAACTTGATTCTTGGAAAGAATTCTTTGACAAGGTAATTCACGATGATACTACTACTCTAGTAGTATCTACACAATTCCCAGAGTTACTACCTAACCCAGATCTTAATATTGTAATGAATGGTGTTTCAGTAGCAGACGAGAAATAAAATATGATATACTAATTATCTAACTACAATACTTATTATAACCTTTAAAACAATAATATTGTTTTAAAGGTTATAATAATGACTAGATATGGAGAATAATGATTACAGATAATAAAAAGAATAATATAACATATAGTTTAAGTATCAGAAACAATACTCGTTATAATTATTCAGGAATAATTACTCTAGTTTTTAATAGGAAAACTATTAATAATGAGAAAAATGATAATTATAATGAGGAAGCTACCACAATTTATAATAATATTGTAGCTAGAATAACACCACATCCAGAGAAAAAATTCATTAATGGTGATTATAGTATTATTTTAAAAAACTTTAATGGTGATGATTCTACCTATCAGAAAATAGTTAATGATTTTTTAACTAATTTTAGTTAAAAACTAATACTTTTTCATATGAGGTTATTTTTAAACACACAACAATTATGTTGTGTGTTTAAAAATAATTATCTATAAATTACTTTTCTTGGTTAAACAAGAGGTAGTGAAAAACCAGGTCGAGACTACCAATGAATTCGATATTAATATTACGATTCTGTGCTTCTCGATTAGCAGTTAGTTTGAAACTATAATCAGAAATATCAATATCATCTGGTAGTTCGTTAAACATTTCGATTACTTTTTGATCCTTGATAAGTTCTTGAACATTATCGTGATGTGCTTGACTCACAATCCCATCCCAGTTCAACTGTGCTTTATCTTGTGCTTGTGGGTCTAGAGTGTAAGGCATTTTTCTTTTTCCTTTTCTTATCTGTTTTCGTGCTTTACTACTATTAATTATAGTAAGGATAATAATAAATGTCAAGTCTGTTTACAAATATTTTCATGAAACAACAATAAAATTAGTGAAAGCGAAAATACCTACTCCTACTGCTCCAATTGTTAATACTGCTCCAGTACCAATAATAATAGGATACTTATACTTATCAAAAAAGTTAATAACATTCTGCTTAATATTAGTTACCTTATTAAACCTATTATCTTCCTGATAATTTTCAGGATATTCAGGATAATAATCTTGATTATCATACTCATCATAATCATCATAATAATCTTGATCATTATCATAAGGTGTATCATAATATTCTTCTGAATCATCATCTGAATATGTTTCTATTTCGGTAGTATCCTCCATATTCTCATTTTCATTATAATCATCCTCATCTTCATCTTCTACATGATCAATAACATCATAGTCTTCATTGCTAAACTCGTAATCTAATAAGGAATTATAATCATTAAGATTGCTTGTAGCAGTAGTATTCTTATGTGGATCTTCTATTTTCTTATAATAAGTATTACCATTAACATTTTTTCGTTGAACATAATCAGGATTATCTTTTTTTCTTATACCTTTGAGACTCATAATACTTAAATATCCTTCAAAATAGTATTTTTCATCATTTATCATTATTAATAAACAATATCATTAAAAATAATGATAATTGATAATAGGATAAGTTTTTAATATTTAATAAACCATAAACAAAAACCACGAGGATTGTTCCCGTGGTTTTTAACTATCAATGTTTTTCATTCATAATATTTATTCTAAAAGTTGATTCTAATTCTTTATCTCTTGAATTATCAAAATTTTTATTAAATAAACTAACTCCCCTCACATCTCTAGAAATAGTATTCAATTCTTTCAAAGAAACAACAGTAAGTAATAATCGTAGATTATTATAATAATCTCTATTTTCTATATATTGTGGATATTCATCAATATAATGAGTAATCTTTTGTATAAGAGTGAAATATAAATCACTATATAAATTAAAACAAGTATTATATTTCATAACTCGTTCAGGAAATACATTGTTACTCATTGATTTATTAAACACATTATTTTTTATATGATCATTTAAACCTGGAACTATTCTTACGTGTGGTTGTGTTTTAGTTTCACTATTTAAAAAATCTTGTAATTGTGAATAAAAAACATTATTATTAGTTAAACATTGTATAACATCATTATAACTAATATCATCATTTGTTTTACCTACCAGATTACTTATTTCCTCATCATATTGGTATCTATCTTCTATTACTATTTTCGGCAATTCATAAAATAATTGCGCATCATCATCTTCATCATATTGAAGTTGAGTATTTAAGATATTTTTTGTATCTATGATTGCTTTTATTGTTAGTGATGCTTGTCTACTGTTAATAAAAGTATCTAAAAGATAATCATTTCTAGTACTCTTCATTTTAAAAACAAGGATAATACCATGCAATATAGTGAAGAAAGAAATAATAGCACAAATTAACGATACAATCGTATTATTATTATAATACTTCATATAATAAAGGCTTGTTATCAGTATTGCTGATAATTCAACAATAAGGAAAAAGTATATAACCGAAATATTTGTTTCATATGATTCACGGTCTTCCCTTGAATATGCACTCTTCAATATATCATAGTTATATGCCTCGTGTAATTTTTCACAATCTTTTTCAGATATGGGATAAATATTATTCTTGTATTGTAATTGTAGAGCAGTATAACCGTCAATTTTTTGTGGTTTTAATGTATCTTTTATTTTTTGTTGTTTTCTATATAAACTATTCTCTGTTTTTATTTTATGAGGGAAAAGATAGAAAAACTTGTATTCATTGTCAATATCCATAATTAATGAGCATCCTATTTTCGATAATATAGATTATATTTTATTATTTATAATACTATTCGATAGTATGATAAAAGTCAATGATAATATTTTTAACAGGTTATTATTGTTATTATTGTTAACTATTGATATTTATTGCGAGAAATGTTATTATTTTAATAATAAGTAATAATATTTAATAGTTTAAGGATTTAATAATGATTAAATGGTTTATGAATAATGATTTCACAACGTTAATAGAAAAGATAACTGCCATATATGATGATACTAATAGTATTGTTGATATTACTTTTCAACAACCTATACAATCACAATTAGTTATCACTATAACAACACCACAAGAAAAGATTATCCAGACAGTAGAAACTGATGATACTAATTATAAAGTCATAAGAGAAGACAGTATTACTCACACTACAATGACTCTAAAAAACACTACAGAAGAACTTATCATACAAGATATTAAAAAGTATTTAGTATTCTATAATGCTTATACTGAAATAGAGAAACCTAGAAAATACTCTAAACTTATGAAAAATATGAAATTTTATAAAAATAATCAATCATAATATTATATAATAGTAATGTATTTGACAATTAAGAAAGGTGAAAAATATGAACAATATTGTTAATAATCTCATTACTATTATTGATAAGTATAAGAACAAGAATAAGAAAAAGAAAAATAAGAAAATTCTTATTAGTAGTTTATTATTAACTATAATAACACCAATACTTTTAAGCATTATAGTGTTATTATTTGAAGAACAGATTAATGATTTTCTAGAAGAAAAGAAGATTTTTGAACCTAAACAATAATATTTCGTGTTCTTATTGTTAACTATTATTAGTTTATTTTGCATTTTTTAATGTTTTCTATTAAACTGATAATAGTTAAGAACAAAAATATTATATGATCACTCGTGTTAAAAGGAGAATTATCACATGGTTGATATGAATAGTAGAGTATTCGTAGAAGAAATACTTGCTACTAAACCACAAGAAAACAAGAAATATAATTCTAGAAAACCATTACTTATACCAAATAATATTCAAAACATTGAAAATAATACTTATTACCATGAGGTAATACCAAACAGGATCACTTCTTGGTTGAAAAAAGATAAAAAATCTTATAATAAGTATCAAACAGAATTAAAAGATAATAGGATACACGTTATTATTACTAAACAACGTGAAAATAAAACAAGTATTAGAGAATATTATAAACCAATACCACGTGATTATGATAATTTAGAATACTTGATTGCTATTCATTGTATTGACAATGGTATTAATTATAAAGAAATATTGTCTTAAATATTAAAAAAACACACAATAATCATTATTGTGTGTTTTTTTAATATTTAAGACAATCAACTAACATTTAATCATACTAAAAACTAAAAATTTGAGGGGTCTCACGCGATTTTAAACAGTTTTAATATAAAACAACTATAAATTATTTTTAATCGCTTAAAACGGCATATAAAGCATTTTGTTTATAATGATCATATTTCTAATTTTCTTTTAACAATATTATAAATATTTACTATTTGATAGTATTTGTAATTAAATATTATTTATTATTATATGTTTACTTTTGTTTTTGATTATTTTTGAAATGTTTTGATTATGTTTAAATTATAATAATTCTAATTCTAGAATCCTAGCAGTATTATAATCAACTTCTTTATTGTTACATGCAAAAATGCTACGAATATTCTTATTTTTAATAATAGTATTATCATAAACAATACTATGGAGAGAAATAGTCGTATTATCTACAATAGTATTATTATAAATAATACTATTATAAGAAATATCTCCCTGAATACTACTATTATTAATAGTACAATCATCTGAAATAAGAACAGAATCTAGATATGATTTACCGCTAATAGTACTGTTATTTTTAATAGTAGAATTTTTAATAAAAATATTACCGGAAACAGTAGAATTATTTTTAATAATAGAAAAATCAATGCCACTAATATCTTTAACAACAGAATTAATAATTCTAGACCTATTATTAATATAAGCATCATCACATACTTCACTATCAAAGATTTTAGCCCCATAAGAAATTCTAGCATTATCACTAATAACAGAATTCTTTATGAGAGTATGATAAGTTACTTGAGCATTATCTTTAATAATACTATTATAAATAATAGGATTTAATTGTGAACAAGTAGCATTGCCTTGAATATGACTATTATCTGTCACTAGAGTATTATCTTTAACACTACCATTACCAGTAATCGTAGAATAGTTCCTAACTATTGAATCATCACCAGCATAACCGTTATCAGTAATAATACTATTATTATATACTTTCGCTTTACCACTTATCCAACCATTGTCAGTAATAATGGAAGACTTATCAATATATCCACCTAAATCTCCTTTAACAACATTATGATATTTAATATCGTTAACAGCTCTAATCTGGTATAGAGTATAACCATCATATTTGATAGTATTATCTGTTAACTCAATATTATTCATTAGTGTCACAGTATTATTCATTAGTGTTCTTGTTTCCCTTATTGTTGTGCTTATTGTATTATTAATTATCATATAGTATAATCATAAGAAAATCAACAATTTTTATAATAAATAAAGGAATTATATAATGAATATTTTTTATTTACTTTTCTTAACTACAATAGTAGTATTAGCTGCAATAGCATTATCATTAATGATAACTATTATTATCCCAAATACTCATTATTCAATGAACAAAGAAGAGAAAAAAGAGTTTAACACTACTCTAGTAGGAATATTCATAATGTCATTACTATTATGTAGTTTATTCTATATGTTGACGATTACAAGTACTGTTTAATATTTATCCTCACAACAATTAATTGTTGTGAGGATAAATATTAAAGGTTCTTATTATCATTATCTTTTTCTAGAAAGAAAACGTGTTGTTTTAATACTGCAATATCATATTCTAATTCTATTATTTTTAAACAAAAACTTGAACTAACAAAAATAGTAATAAAAATAATCGAAAAAATAATATCCATAGAGAAAAACTTAAAATATAAGTCTAACAGTAATAGTATTGATAATCCTATTGCAAGGTATCGAATATATTTTAAATTAGGCATATTTTTATTCTTTCTTTTCTATTATCGAATAATAATACTACTATTGTTATTGGTAGTATTAATTAGTAGTAATGATCCTGGTTTTTTCTCCTTGTTAACACCAATTACTTTTTTCTGATAATTGTTATTATCTACTGTTAACTCGTAATGATTGTGATAATGACCATGTATTAATAATTCTGCTTGAGTTTTATCTGTAATGTTTTTCAATAATTCTCTATTATATAAGCATTCCTTGTTAATCTTATCATTAGTGACAATAAATTGTACTGGTGTAGAAACGTCTAGAGGACTATCATGAGAGATAATAATGTCGATATTATTATCAATAGTGTTCATAATAGTATCATATTGTTTCATACTTATTGATTCTTGTGGGTACCAGTCATAACCAGGAGTTCTATTATTCTTGTCTGGGCTTACTGCACCACCCATAAATAATACTTTCTTATTATGAATAAGAGCACTAGAACCGATTGGAGCATAATACACATTGTCTTTAATCATTGTGATAGTAGTAGTTGACCATTGATCTAACTTGTCCCAGTCCTCATGATTTCCAGGGATAAAAAGAATATTCATATTATTTTTCTTGGCAGTATAAGAAATAGTTTTTAATTGTTTATGAGAATAAGACCAAAAGTCTCCTACTTGTACTAATACTTCTGGTTGTTGAATATTATTCTCATTACAGTGATCAACAGTTTTCCTGATACTTTCAGTAACTATCCAATCTATACCATGCACGTCTCCTAGCACAGCAATAAGAGGATTATTTTCACTAAAATTTAACAATAGTATCTTCTCCTTCTTATATCATTTTATTATTTATATTACTTATAGTAATTTTTGGGTTATTTTTTCTTGATAAAAATTGTTGAACCTTGTATAAAGGATTATCTAAAACAAGTATTAACGTAGGTAATATGAATAATAAGTAAGCAACAAAATCAACAGTACTTTTCATAGTATCATTAAGATAAATATTATTTTCTTCTAGAAAATGATAAAAATCATTAACATGAATACTAAAAATTATTACTTGTATAAAAAACAATGATAAGGATAATATTGACAATAATTTCATCGTCTTGAGAGTAAGATTACTACAAGACTTATAATAATTGTTGATATTTATTCTTCTTTTGTTATTAAAACTTTTTATCATTGTTTTTTATACCTATTTAGTTGAATTATAAATATTTCCAATCTTTAATACTATCAAAAGTTTTTTCTAAATCATCTTTGTCTGCTATACCTTTAATTGTCCTGTCTAGAAAATCATGTTCACCATAATTATAAATATTATGTGATACTTGAGTCTTATTATCACGTTTCACAGTAAGAGAATACACGTCATTTTGAATACAATTTTTTGTTGATAACAGAAAATCCATGATTTCTTCTTTGCTTAGAGTAGAGTCATGTTTTGTGTATAATGAAAGTTTATAACAATAAGTATCACTATTATTCTTATTAAATAAGAATGTTGTATATTTGCGAGGTTTATCATCTGTTTCTTCATGAAAATAATAATATGATAACACATCATCTTCATATTGACGATATAATGTCACTAATTCATTATTGAATAAGGTTGTCATATAAGATTTTTCATTATTTTTATCTGTAATGTGAAACATTAATTCTGCCCCATTTTCTTTTAGAAAGGTAATGATTTTATTCATAATTCCAAATGTTTCTAAACTTTTAGAATGATCTTGCAATTTTCTTACCTCATAATAGTCACCATTATCAAGCTTATAACTTGCTGTAATTTCAGTATTATTTAAATCTTGTGGCATTATAATCCTCTTTCTTATTATTAAAATACTTTATTTTAGATTAGTATAACAATACTATACATTATATATCAACATATTATATGTCAATAATTGTATTAATAATAAGAAAGGCACTATTAAAAATAGTGCCTTTCTTATTATTAATACAAAGTTTCAATATCCATTAAATCTTTGAGAATAGTAGTGAAATTATCATCAACAATGATAGACAGTTTATCATATTCTCCACAATCACAGTGAATATGGTTATCTTGTTCACCGATAACTCCTAAGAGAATCTTCTGGTTGGGTTCATCGAAAGTACCAACAAAAGAAGACACAGACTTTTCGATAGTAGTTAACTTTTCTAGTTCTGGGATAATTAGTTCACAGTGATAGAAATGATCATAGATAACTTCTACACCACTTGGATGCCAGAAACGTTCTTTTAAAGTATAAGGATCATTATATTTTCCAGCTACTAGTTCTACTGGTGAACCATGTTCAATAATGTACTTTTTGATAGTTTCTTCGAAAACGTTCATGATATGTTCCTCTTTTGATAATTAATTGTTTTTCTGACTATGATGATAGTGTGTGTTAACAATATTGTCAAGTAGTTTTACATTTTTATATTGATTATTCTCGGATATATTTACTAACAAAAATAATATAGTTACCATTAATCATAATATGATGTGTTAGATAGCTAACTCATCATATATTTGTGAATTGTCAACAATGTTTCTTTAACTACTCTTCTAACATAAGGTTTCAATATTCATTAAATTGTTGATAATATTGGTTAAACTATCATCAACAATGATAGACAATTTATCATATTCTCCACATTTGCAGTGAATATGGTTATCATTATCACCCATAACACCTAAGAGAATATTCTGGTTAGGCTCATCAAAAGTACCATTAAAAGAAGATACAGACTTTTCGATAGTAGTTAACTTTTCTAGTTCTGGGACAACTAGTTCACAATTATTAAAATGATCATAGATAACATTTACGCCATTTGGGTCCCAGAAATCTTCTTTGAGTGTATAAGAATTATCATAATCTTCTACTACTAGTTCTACTGGAAAACCTTTTTCAATAATGTACTTCTTAACAGTTTCTTCGATAACATTCATAGTGTTATTTTTCCTTATAAAATAGTTAATGATCGTTGCTTTCTTATAATTAAGATAATAATATGCAACGATCATTAATGTCAAGTAATTTTACAGTTTAATTTTCTTTTTATCTAATATAATCACTAACAAAATTAATATAGTCACCATCAATCATAATATCGTGTAATAAACTGTCTAACTCATCATATACTTGAGAACTGTCAATAGTATTAAACAAGGTTTCTTTAATGTCTTCTAACATTTCAACACTATCATCTGGTTTTCCTTGTGGTGTAAAACCAAATCGAGCATCAAAAACTAGCTTACTTATTTTAGCAGTAACATCCTCATATTCTTTATGATTACTCACATTATCATACACAAGCTCAGCACACTTATCATATAGTTTATCTAAATGTTCTGTAGTACCAATAGTATTTTTAGCTGCACGATCCTTATTCATTTTCATTTCTTATCACTCTACCTAAAACAACCCTAATATAATTTATAGTTCACTATCAATGATACCAACAATAAGACAAACAGTCAATAATAATCATTTTACAATAATAATAGGTTTTCTTATAGGCGACTTATCAGTAGGAATAATATCTATAATAGTATTTTCTTGTGGAGGTAATAATACTTCATACTCATTATTATCATTGTCAACAGTAATATTCTTATCCTTGTCAGGATAATGAAAAGAATAACCTTCAGGATTTACTTGTGCAATAAGAACACCATCATATATACCCTCATCAATCATATGACTTGTTTTAGATAAACCATACTTATCCATACTACGTTTCAACCCATAAGAAAAACTTAAAGCAACACCAGGAGACCTACTATAACTAGACCACTTATTATTTTTCACAAGACTATCACTATGCTTTTCAACATAATCATCTAAATGTTGAGGTTTAGAAAAATAATCATCAAATTCTTCATATTCTTCACTGTATTGATAAGTAGGGATTCCTCTCCAGATAACACCTTGGAGAGGATAAATATTATCATAAATAATTTCTAGTTTTTCTTGTCTAATTTCTCTAGCACGATCACTTAGAGTAGTAGGATCATCATTGAGAATATTACCAGCCATAAACAAGTAATTACTAATTTCAATGTTTTCTTCTATTTCAATATCAGTATAATAATGATTACTTTGAGCAGTAGTATGATTCAATAATTGAGCATAGTCTTCTCTAGTACTGGTTACTTGGTCTGGGTGTAGACCATAAAGAATATTATCTAACTGTTGTAATTGTGGGTAATGTTTTTGGATAGTTGTGACTGGAGTAATACTACTTGTCGTATTCATAGTGGTACTACGTGTTGGGTTATACGCAAGGTTTTTTACTTTTTTACCTTGTGAGTTTATAACGTATTCTAGATTAGATTGTGACGGTCTGTTAGCATGCTGGTTTACCATAAGAAAATACCTTATTTTTAAAAGATAAAGAAATAACTATCAATCATCATAATACAATAACGATTGATAGTTAACCTATGTGCTTATTTTTTAAGCAATTTTCTTGTTTTCTAACCATTCTCGGCGGTCTTGAGCATATTCAATCTGATAGTTAGGGAATGCTGTGTAATCTTCTTTGATACCGTTAAAGTATTCTTTAATGCTTTGTGGTTCACGATTAAGAATGTTTTGAATAAAAAGTACAGTGTTTCCGATTAGGATGCCGATAGCAGAAACAATAAGGAGGATTGTCTGGTGGTAAACGATCCAGTTGAGGATGTTGCGTTCTACCTTGTATAGTTTCATTTTCCTTTTTCTTTCCTTTGTTGTTTGATTGTTATGTTTCTTATTATAACCAACTGTAAACAAGATTGTCAAATCGAAAGAGTATATTTTTCTATATTTTATAAAATAAGTTTTTATCTTATAAGATTAATTAGATTAATAATAAGAAATATGATCATATAATTATGATTACTTATTGATAAAATC
>OJLL01000183.1_pt1 | contig 18822 bp, 17 predicted proteins | sample 1596941 | NCBI WGS metagenome assembly OJLL01 (sample SAMEA3904689, study PRJEB24821) | metagenome | biome: Builtin; feature: hospital; material: surface | place: USA | collected 2013-08-13 | reverse complement strand
ATACGAGATTCGCCTTAGTCTCGTGGGCTCGGAGATGTGTATAAGAGACAGCTCCGAGGTGGCGTGCACGGAAAACGACATCTGGCGCAGCACGATAAGTGAGGTCATCACGCCGGACAGGATGCCCAGCAGGGCGCAGGCAATCAGGGAAGATTGCACGAAATCGACGCCCAGCAGGTACTGGGTATCTTCGAAGAACTTAGACAACGATGAGCCTTCCATCGACGTTGACAACGGTGACGTCCGAGCCGTAAAGCTCTGAAAGTACCTCGGAGCGCATGACGTCCTCCACCGCGCCGTACGTGTGGCCGTTCGGGGCGATGTAGAGCACCTTGTCCACCACGCCGAGCACCGGGTTGATGCCGTGGGTGACGAAGATGATGGAGGTGCCGCGCTCGCGCCGCCACGCGTCGAGCTTGTCCACGGTGGCCTGCTGGCGCGCCGGGTCGAGGGAGAGCAGCGGCTCGTCGGCGAGGATGACCTCGGGGTCGTTCGCCAGCGCCTGGGCCTGGCGGATGAGCTGCTGCTGGCCGCCGGAGAGCTGGCCCACGCGGCGGTTGGCAATGCCGGTGGCGCCCACCTCTGCGAGGAGCTCGTCGACGCGCCCGCGGCCCACGCGGCGGTGGCGGACGGCGCCGTGTGCCAGCGATAGGGAAACCAGATCGCGGGCGCGCAGCGGCAGGTCCTGGGGGAACATGCGCTGTTGGGGGATAAAGCCGACGCGGCAGTTGACGTCAACGCTTCCGGCGGTGAGCTGGCGGGTGCCCAGGATGGTGCCGAGGAGTGTGGATTTACCCACGCCGTTGGGCCCCAAAACGGCGATGAACTCGCCGCGGTCAACGGCGAGGTTCATCTGGGACCACAGCGGTTCAACTGCGGCGTTGTTAAAGGATAGGAGCACTACTTGGCTGCCTCGAGTGCGGAGACGGACTCGTCGTAGTAGTCGAGGAAGTTGGTGTTCTCCGGCGGGGTTTCACCTATCTCGACCACCGGGATGTTCTGTTCCTTCGCGGCGTCGCGGATGCGGGCGGCCATGTCGGTCTCCGTCTGCGGGTTGAAGACGAGCAGGTCGATCTTGCCGGACTTGATGTCCTCCAGGAAGGCCGCGAGGTCGGCAGCGGTGGGCTCGCCCTCGGAGACGGTGGCCTTGCGGTAGCCCTCCGGGGTGGCGTCGGTGCTGTCGGTGTACTTGAAGATGTAGTCCGCGATCGGCTCGGTCTGGGCGTAGTTGCGCTGGGGCAGCTTCTCGACGCGCTGCTTAATCTCCTCCACGCGCTTGACCAGCGGGTCCGCGGAAGCCTTGGCGTCCGGGTTGGTCTCGTTGACCATGTCGGCGACGTCAGAGGCTACCTTCTCGATAGCGGCGGCGTCGTACCAGACGTGCTCGTTGCCGTCGATGTTGGTGATCTGGGAGGGATCATCCTGGGCAATCTTCTTGGCCTCATCCATGGTCACAGTCTCTACGTCGCCGTGCTCGTGGCCTTCTTCATGGCTGTGGTCGTGGCCCTCGTCGTGGCCCTCTTCGTGGGAGTGCTCGTGCTCCTCGTCGTGGGAGTGTCCGTGGTCGTGGTGGTGCTCCGTCAGCGGCAGGGCGTGGATGATCTCGTCCTGGTTCTCCACGGCCTGGTAGAGCCACGCGTCGTAGCCGCCGCCACCGGCGATGATGACGTCTGCCTCGTTCGCCTTCGCAATGTCCGCGGCGGTGGGCTCGAAGTGGTGCGGGTCGACGCCGTTGCCGGTGACGATGGCCTCGACATCAATGTTGACGTCGGTCTGGGCGGTGTCCACCACGGCCTCGGCCACATCAGCCCAGATGGAGGTGGAGGCGACGACGTGGATGGTGTCCTTGTCGGAACTGCCGTCAGAGCCGTCGGCGCTGCTGCCGTCGGAGCTGCAGGCGGTGAGAGTTGCGGCGCCGAGGGTGGCGGCGAAGAGAGCGGCGGTGGGGCGCAGGAGTGCCCGGCGTGAGAAAGATGTGGTCATGCGGAACATCCTAGAACGTAATGAAAAAGGTTGCCAAATGGTAATGAGTTGAAAACGGGTAGGGTTACCGGCATGTCGAAACGCAGCACGACGCTGGCCTCCCTCGCCGCCGAACTGGGAGTCTCCCGCACCACGGTGTCCAACGCCTATAACCGCCCGGACCAGCTCGCCCCCGCCACCCGCGAGCGCATCCTCGCCGCGGCCGCTGCCCGTGGATACGCCGGCCCCGACCCCACCGCGCGGAGCCTGCGCACCCGCCGCCAAGGCTCGGTGGGGGTGCTGCTCACCGAGCACCTGTCCTATGCCTTCGAGGACATGGCCTCGGTGGACTTCTTGGCGGGGATGGCGGAGGCGTCGGCAGGCGCGAGCACTACCCTGACGCTCATTCCCGCCGGCCCTGACACGGTGGGCGCGCCGGACGACGCCCACGCGGCTCAGCTCGTCAGCTCCGCAGCTGTTGACGGCTTTGTGGTCTACTCCGTGGCGGCGGGGGACGCGTACCTGGAGGCCGTGCGGCGCCGCGGCCTGCCCGTCGTGGTATGCGACCAGCCCACGGATTCGGGCCTGCCCTTCGTTGGCATCGACGACCACGTCGCGATTGCCCCCGCGGCGCAAGCGCTTATCGACGCCTCCCATGCCCGCATCGGCATCCTGTCCATCCGCCTACACCGCGAGCGCCACGACGGCGAGGTCTCAGCCGCGCAGCTGGCTGCGGCGGACATGCACGTGCAGCGCGCCCGCGTCCAAGGCGCCCTCGAGGTGCTGCGCGCGGCGGGGATCGAGGGCGTTCCCGTGGTTACCCGCCACATCAATGATTCGCGCACCGCCTACGCTGCCGCCGAAGAGCTGCTCACCGCGCACCCGGACCTCACGGCGGTGCTGTGCACGACCGACTCGATGGCCCTCGGAGTTCTGGCCTACGCCCGAGATCACGGCATCAGCGTCCCCGAGCAGCTGTCCGTGACCGGCTTCGACGGCATCGCCCCCGCACTCGCGGTGGGCTTAAGCACCGTGGTGCAGCCGAACAAGGCGAAGGGCGCGGCCGCCGGCCACATGCTGGCAGACCTCATCGACCGCGACGCGGCCCGCGGCGGGCGTGCGACGGCACAACCAGCCGAGCCTCCGCACAAACTGCTGCGCACGTCCTATCACCCCGGGAGCACGGTGGCACGCCCGCGGGGTGAGCAGCTTCTGCCGGGGCGCGGCTAGGCGTGGGCCGCGCGGGCGCGGGCCAGCTGCTCCAGGAAGTCCGACACCGCGTGGACGTCGGGCACGCGCAGCTGCGCGTGGGTCTCGCCTTCGCCTACCTTCACACCCAGGTCCGGCGGCTGGTTGAGCACGGCGAAGCCATCCTCGTCGGTGGTGTCGTCCCCCAAGAAGACCACCGCCGTCGCACCTACCCGGGCGCGCAGCCCCTCAATCCACGTGCCCTTGGTGGCGCGGGTGGCGGAAAACTCCACCACGCACTTGCCGGTGGTCTTGGGGAAGCCATCGGCGTTGAGCGCCACGCCCTCCGCGTAGGCGGCCGCCGCCGCGTCGGGGTCCTGCAGCTCCAGCGCGCGCAGGTGCAGTACCCGCTGGAAAGGCTTGACCTCCAGCTCTGCGCCGGGGTGGCGGGCGATGATCTCCTGGATCTCCGCCTCCTTCTTGGCCAGGTGGGCCTCCATCTCCGGGGTTAGGGCGGAGCTCTCCCACGAGGACTCCGCGCCGTGCGAGCCGCCAAATAAGATGGGCTCGCGCAGCGGGAAGACCTGCTTGAGACCGTCGAGGTGGCGCCCAGAGAGCACCGCCACCGTGGTGTTCGGAAGCTGGGAGAGCGCAGCCAGGGCGTCCACGGAGCGCTGCTCGGGGCTCACGGAGTAGGCGTCGCGGGCGAAGGCTGCCAGCGTGCCGTCGAAATCAGAGACAACCGCCAGGTGCTCGGCGGCGGCGAGGGAGTCAATCATGATTCCCAGGCTACAGCGTGGCCAGGCGGATAATGGGGGAGTCCACGGCGTCGGTGCGCAGCGTGAGAATCAGCTGGTTGTTCTCGTTGACCTCAAAGGTAAAGTCGTTGCCCGTCGCAATGAGATTGCGCAGGAGAAAATCCACCCGCTGGGGCGACCCGGTGCACTCGGGCCCACCGGCCGCGTCCTCGTAGGTTACGTCCTCCACGTGCATGGAGTCGGCGTCCCAGATGGTGGAGTCCTTCTCGCCCTGGCGGAAGGAGACATCGGCAGTAAAGGGCACGCAGCCGGTGGAGCCGACCATCGTGTGCTCCCCAAAGCTCATGTGCGGCACCTGGGTGGTGTCCTTCGCAATCGCCGACGGTGCATCTGGCGTCGTGTACAGGTTGACTACCTGCCACTGCTTGCCCACCACGGTGTCGTCGCCAGGCGCGGTTGGCTCCGCGTCGTCCGCGCCGCACCCGGAAAGCGCGCCCGCGCACAGGGCGGCGGTCGCGAGGCGGCCTAGAAAGCGCTTCATGCCTGCTCCTCCTGGGAGTCGAGCGCGCCCAGGAAGGAGCGCGACCACAGCGCGATGTCGTGCTCGCGGACCTGGGAATTCATGGCCGCCATGCGCTCGCGCATGATGTCCGGGGACTCGTCCAGGCCCTTGATGGCGGACAGCAGCGCTCGCTTGATCGACTCGATGTCGAACGGGTTGCACAGGTTGGCGTGCGTCAGCTCCGCCGCCGCGCCCGCGAACTCGGAGAGAACCAGCGCGCCGGAGCCGTCGCCGTGGCTGGCCACGTACTCCTTGGCCACCAGGTTCATGCCGTCCTTAAACGGGGTGACCAGCATGATGTCCGCGAGCCGGTAATAGCGCCGGAGCACCTCCTTGGGCACGGAACGGTGCTGGTAGTGCACCACGGGAGCGCCCAAGCGGCCGAATCGCCCGTTGATGCGGCCCACGGCCTCCTCCACCTTCGAGCGGGTGGCGCGGTAGTGGTCGATGCGCTCGCGCGACGGCGTGGCCAGCTGCACCAGCGTGACCTCGGACGGGTCCAAGGCGCCGGTATCGAGCAGCTCCTCGAACGCAGTGAGGCGCTGGAGGATGCCCTTGGTGTAATCCAGGCGGTCCACGCCCAGAATGATGTGCTTGGGGTTGCCCAGCTCGGCGCGCAGCTTCTCGACGTCCCCCGTCTCCCCCTCGCCAAAGTCATCCGCGGCGATGGAGATGGGGAAGGCGGCCACGCCGACGCGGTGGCCGCTGGAGGTCACGATGTGCGCGCTCACCTCCCGCGTGTTGACCTCACCCTCGACGCTCAAGCCCTGGGTGCGCGCCAGCTCGAGGAAGTTGCGGGCGTTGGACTCGAGGTGGAAGCCGATCAGGTTGGCGTCGAGAAGCGCCCGCACCAGCTCCTCGCGCCACGGCAGCTGGCGGAACAGATCCGGGGAGGGGAAGGGGATGTGCAGGAAGAACCCGATGGTCAGATCCGGGCGCAGCTGGCGCAGGATGCCCGGCACGAGTTGGAGCTGATAGTCCTGCACCCACACCGTGGCGTTCTCGGCGGCAACAGCTGCGACCTCATTGGCGAACCGGAGGTTGACCTCGCGGTAGGTGTCCCACCAGTCGCGGTTATAGACGGGCGTGACGATGAGATCGTGGTAGAGCGGCCACAGCGTGGCGTTGGAAAAGCCCTCATAGAAGGCTTCAAAGTCCTCCTGGGTGAGGCGGACGGGGTGGAGCAGCACGCCGTTGTCGGTGGTGAAGGGTTCCGGGGCAGCATCGGCCACGCCCGGCCAGCCCACCCAACAGCCCTGATGCTCCTCCAGAACCGGGGAGAGTGCGGTGACCAGTCCGCCCGGGGAGGCCTTCCACTCCCGGGTACCGTCCGTGTGGGTCTCCAGATCCACCGGCAGGCGGTTGGCCACGACGACGAAGCTGTTGGTGCGGCCCGGCATGCCTAGTCCTTCTTGGTCGACTTCTTAGTGGCCTTCTTGGTCGATTTCTTCGTCGACTTCTTGGAGGCCTTCTTCGTAGCCTTCTTGGTCGACTTCTTAGACGCCTTCTTCGTGGACTTCTTCGAAGCCTTCTTGGTGGACTTCTTCTTCGGTGCGGCATCCGCCTGCTCCGCCAGCACCTTGCGGTGCACCAAGCCCTCCGGCTCCACGCCTAGCATCGACATAAGCGTTACGCCATCGAGGAAATCCTCCGCATAGGTGGCAACGACGCGGCGCGCGGCGCGGGCGGTCTCTTCCTCAACGGCGTGGGTCTGATCAGCTGCGGGCTGAGTATCGGTGACCTTGGGTGGCACGGAGTCCTCCTGGAATGACGTATGAAAGCTTTCAGACCGGATATTCTACGCTATTGCTGCTCCGGAGGGGTGGAGGGGGCGGGCTTGCCCGGGACTGTATAGGTGGGGCGCTGTGTAGAAGACTCCGCCGGTGATTGAGCCGGGAATTGGGTGGTGACCGGCCACATGTCCGTAATGGGTTCCGTGACGGCGTCGCCCTGCTGGAAGCGTGCCTGCTGGGCCGGGGTCGGCGGCTTGGGGCCGTACTCCGGCGGCGGGGCCGGCAGGTTGTGGCGCGGGGCGAAGGGTGACATGGGCACGCGCGGAATGCGGGCGCGCTGCGCCAGGCGGGTCGCCCGGGAGAAGGAGAAGGTGCCCAGGCGCTTGAAGGCGGTGTAGGGGCGGAAGTACTGCGGGCGGCGCAGGCGGCGCGCCACGCGCTCACCAAAGACCACGCCAGCCGCCAGCGCGCCGGAGATTGCCAGGGCGCTGGCCAGGTTGGTCAGGCCGGTAACAATCTGCTCGTTGAGCATGGCGTACATGCCGCGGTACAGAGTCAGACCCGGCAGCATCGGGGTATAGCCCACAATCATGGTGATAAGCGGCGGCATCATGTAGCGGCGGGAGAGCAAACCGCCGGCCAGGCCCACCGCCACGGCGGAGATACCGGAGGCGACCACTGGGCCGACGCCGAAGGGCACGATCACGAAGTAATAGAAGACCATACCGGCAGCAGCGGTGAGCCCGGAGATGGTGACCTCCGACCACCGCGCGCCGAGGGCCAGCGCGAAGCCCGCAGAACCGATACCACCACACACCACGAGCAGCGGAATCTCGTGATAGACCGGCGGGGCCAGCGTGGCCAGTGGCGGCAGGCTAAAGCCCAGCCAAGCGGCCACCTGGATACCGAGGCCTACGCCGGCGATGATGGCGCCGGTGGCCATGATGGCCTCGAAGAACTTGGCGGAGGACGTCACGGGGGCGCGGGTAATGCCGTCGACGAGACACTGCACCAAGGTAAGGCCCGCCACCAGCACGATGATGCCCGAACCGATGATTTGGGAGGGAAGCATCTGGATGCCAAACTGCGCAAACACGTTGTAGAGGATGGCAGCTGGCACCACGGCGAGGAAGCCGCCCACAATGTTCTGATAGAAGGGCGGCAGGCGATAGTTAGCCAGGAACATATTCGTTCCCATGCTCAGCATGGTGATCAGGAAGGTCACCACGCCGACCAACAGGTCGCCGCCGAGCATGACGGCGATGAAGCCGCCCATCGCTCCCCACGCAGTAATGATGGTGGGCTTGGAGTAGGGGTTCTGCATGGCGTCGATGTCATCGAGGATCTTCTCCGCCATCGCCGGCGGGGTGGCGCCGGAGTGGATGGAGTGGATGAGGCGATCCACGGCCGAGAGCTTGGTGAAGTCCACCGCGATACCCGGGGCGACGCGGAAGACGTGCAGGTTGCGGCGGTTCGGGCCGGTGCCCATCGACGTGTGAATCGTGATGGTGTTCATCAGGATCGACACGTGGCAGTAGTGCAGACCGTAGGAGGAGGCCACCAGGTGGATCTGCGCCTGGGCATCCGTATTGGCCGTGCCTGCCGCGATGAGGATTTCGCCCACGCGTGCCGCGATCTCCATAACGCCCGTCACCTGTGCGGGGTCGGTGAGGTCGACCGGGGCGAGCGGGGAGGGAGGCGGCGCGGCCTTGGCGGCGTCAATGGTGGCAACGCGCGACGAGCGGCCCTGAAGGCGCTGGCGCAACGAGGAGAGTACAGACACGGAAAAGAAAGACCTCTACAAGTTCTGGGCTAGGTAAACCAGCACTTTAGTAACTGCCGTCAATTTATGCACCTGCCAGTGACTATCCCCCTCCGCAGGCGCGGGAGGCCGCGCGCTTTTGTGCTGCGCATGGGGCGGAAATTGCCCCGGCTTTCTCTGGTTGGGGGTGGCTCGGGTACCATTCCGGTAGCGGATCATCCGCGGTGCTGGAGTGGCGCAATTGGTAGCGCAACGCACTTGTAATGCGTAGGTTGCGAGTTCAAGTCTCGTCTCCAGCTCAAATTATGTTTTGAGGTGGCCCAGGGCGACGTCGATAAGCGCCCGGCGCCTCCCCTTAGGCAGGGGCCTTTCGGTGAGGTGGTCGTAGACCCACAGGCCGTTGCCAATTACCGCCGCGAGCAGCACGGACTCATCCTCCGTGTCGGGGCTGGGCAGCCAGCGACTATCGACGTCCCGCCACACCGCCTGGAAGTCCGGGTGCGACTGGGCATGGATGGTCATGAGCAGCTCAATGAGCGGATCGTGCTTGCCCATCGACGTGATAGCCGCCCGGTAGCGCTCGCGCTCCGTGAGCTCGTCTGCAGTCTTGCCGCCGGACAGCTCCACCAGCTCCGCTTCCCAGCGCTGCGCGCACAGCCGGTGGCAGTCCACGAGCAGGTCGTGCCGGGTAGGGAAGTGGTAAATCAGCCCGGATTTACTCATGCCCGTGGCAGCCGCCAGGGAATCATAGGTCAGCGCGTGGACGCCGTCCTCCTCAATGATGGACAGTGCCGCGTCGAGAACATTTTCCTTCTTGCTAATGCGCGGCATTGGCACCTCCCGAGGTCGGGTTGGTGCGGAAGCACCAGGCGGTGAGCGCGGCGAAGACCAGCATGGCCACAGCCAGCCCGGCCGCGGTGGTCAGGTACGCCTCCGTGTAGGCGCCGGCAGCAGAAGAACGCAGTGCAGGGTCGTGCAGCGCGTCCATACCAACCTGCCGCACCTCCTCTGAGGCGTTCGAGGTGAAGAGGAGGGGGACCACAGAGCCCGTCACGGCGATGGAGAGCAGCGTGCCAAACTCATACGAGACCTCTTCCACGCCCGCGGCCATGCCCGAGCGCGAAGCCGGCGCCGCGCCAATGATGGCGGTGGAGGAGACCGACATGACCAGCCCAGCCCCGAGACCGGTGGCAAAGAGGCAAGCAAGATAGACCGCGAAGTGCTCGTGGTGTCCTGCCCACACTGCACCGGATACGCCGGCAGCCATGAGGACGAATCCACCCGAGATGATCGGCAGGAACCCCCAACGGTGGAGGTTCGCTCCGCCCAGGGCGGACATGGGAAGTGCCGCCAGCGCGATCACGGAAATGATCAAGCCTGCCTGGAGCGGCGAATGCGCGTCCACCAATTGCAGCTTCTGCGTGGTGGTCATCTCCAACCCGGAGAGGCCAAACATGGCGCCGCCCGCCGCGATGACGCCGCCGGTGAAGATGGGGGAGCGGAAGACATCGAAGGTGAGCAGCGGATCGCTGAGCTTAGACTGGCGGCGGGTAAACAGAGTGGCGCCGAGGAGGAAGACGGCGAGCGCTCCGCCGATGAGCGTGAGGTGCGGGTGGGAGCTGGCCGCGGTCTTGATGACCAGCACCAGTGCCGCCAGGGTGATGAGCGCGTACAGGGAGGACAGGAAATCCCAGTGCTTGTCCGGGTTCGCCACGTTGGGCGGGGCGAGGAAAGGCGTGAGCACGAGCGCGAGGAGGACAATGGGCACGTTGACGAGGAAGACAGAGCCCCACCAGAAGTGCTGGAGGAGGAAGCCGCCCACGGTGGGCCCGGCCGCCGCGCCGACGACGGCAATGGAGCCCCAGATGCCAATCGCGGTGTTGCGCTCAATCTCGTCCTCAAAAGTCAGCCGGATAAGGGCCAGGGTGGCCGGCATCATGATGGAGGCACCGATGCCCAGGAATGCGCGGGCGGCCACCAGCTCCCACGCGCCGGGTGCGAGGGCGGCGGTCAATGAGGCCAGGCCGAAAATCCACAGGCCGATGACGAACATGCGGCGGTGCCCGATGCGGTCCCCGAGCGTGCCGGTGCCCAGGAGCAGGCCGGCGATCATGAGGGCGTAGGCGTTGATGATCCACAGCTGCTGCAGCGAGCTGGCATGCAGCTGCTCCGAGAGTGTGGGCAGGGCCGTGTAGAGGATGGAGTTATCCAGGCCAATCATGAGCAGGCCGAGCGACACGACGCCGAAGAAGGACCAGCGGCGCAGGGCAGAGGAGCGCAGTGCCTCGGCGGAGGTGCGGGTGCGGGCGGACCTGTGGGCTGACGGGGGCAGGGTGGTGTGCGGCGTTCCTGACTCTGACATGCCGGAAACTATAGCGAACGGTCGTTACAGTTTCAACGCCAGAACGCGCGGTTTGTTGTTAAGGTCACAAAGATTTTCTAACGTGAGAAATGAGCGTTAAGGTGGCGAAATGCCCTTGTGGAGGGGAACACTGGAGAGTGTTCAAGAAATAGAGTTAGAAATCGAGGTTAGGTAAACATGGCAGGTAACTACGCTGAACAGTTTGTCGACACTCTGGTGGCCCAGGGTGTCGAGCGCATTTACGGACTCGTGGGTGACTCCCTCAACCCGATCGTGGACGCGGTTCGCCGCTCCTCCATCGAGTGGGTTCACGTCCGCAACGAGGAGGCTGCCGCCTTCGCCGCTGAGGCGGACTCCCTGACCACCGGCAAGCTCGCCGTCTGTGCTGCCTCCTGCGGCCCGGGCAACACCCACCTCATCGAGGGTCTGTACGACGCCCACCGCAACGGCGCCAAGGTGCTGGCCATTGCTAGCCACATCCCGTCCCGCCAGATCGGTTCCAAGTTCTTCCAGGAGACCCACCCGGAGGCTATCTTCCAGGAGTGCTCCGGCTACTGCGAGATGGTCAACTCCGCAGAGCAGGGCGGCGTTGTCCTGCACCACGCCATCCAGTCCACCATGGCAGGCAACGGTGTGTCCGTCCTGGTTATCCCCGGTGACGTCTCCATGCAGGAGGCAGAGGATGACACCTTCACCTCCTCCGTCATCTCCTCCGGCTCCCCGGTCGTCTTCCCGGACCCGGCCGAGGCCGCAGCCCTGACCCAGGCCATCAACGAGGCCAAGACCGTTGCGCTCTTCGTTGGCGCCGGCGTGAAGAACGCCCGCAAGCAGGTTCTGGCTTTGGCGGAGAAGATCAAGGCCCCGATTGGTCACGCCCTCGGCGGCAAGATGTACATCCAGTACGACAACCCCTTCGATGTCGGCATGTCCGGCCTGCTCGGCTACGGTGCTGCCCACGAGGCCACCCACGAGGCCGACCTGCTCATCATGCTGGGCACCGACTTCCCGTACAACGACTTCCTGCCGGATGCCAACGTGGCGCAGGTCGACATCGACGGCTCCCACATCGGCCGCCGCACCCGCATCAAGTACCCGGTGACCGGTGACGTTGCTGCCACCATTGAGAACATCCTCCCGCACGTCGACGAGAAGAAGGATCGCTCCTTCCTAGACAAGATGCTCAAGAAGCACTACGACAAGCTGGAGCACGTCGTGGAGGCCTACACCTCCAACGTGGACAAGCACACCCCGATCCACCCGGAGTACGTGGCCGACCTCATTGACCAGAACGCCGATGAGGACGCCATCTTCACCGTCGATACCGGCATGTGCAACGTGTGGGGCGCGCGCTACATCACCGCCAACGGCAAGCGCGAGCAGATCGGTTCCTTCCGCCACGGCACCATGGCCAACGCCCTGCCGATGGCCATCGGCGCCCAGGCCGCGAACCCGGGCCGCCAGGTCATCACCTTCTCCGGTGACGGCGGCCTGTCCATGCTCATGGGTGAGCTGCTCACCGTGAAGCTGCACAACCTGCCGGTGAAGATGTTCGTGTTCAACAACTCCTCCCTCGGCATGGTCAAGCTGGAGATGCTGGTCCAGGGCCTGCCGGAGCACGAGACCGACCACGAGCACGTCAACTTTGCCAAGATTGCTGAAGGCGCTGGCATCAAGCACTTCCGCATCGAGGATCCGAAGGACGCACCGCGCCAGATCAAGCAGGCGCTGGCGTACAACGGGCCGGCGCTGATCGACGTCGTCACGGACCCGAACGCCCTCTCCCTGCCGCCGACGCTGACCTTCGAGCAGCTCATGGGCTTCTCCAAGGCTGCCACCCGCACCGTATTTGACGGTGGCGTGGGCCAGATGCTCACCATGGCAAAGTCCAACCTGCGCAACATTCCGCGCCCGCAGGACTTCTAAGCGGACCTTTACGCATTCGGTCGATAACCCCCCGCCTTGCCCCTTAGCGCACGTGTTGCCGTGGGCGGGCGGGGGTTTGTCATGCTTAAAAGCTCTCGCCTTGCACCTGCCGCGACGACAACTTCTAAGCTGCGTGTCATGAGCACGGACGACAACGAGTACAGCATCGGCGAGGCGGCCGCCCTCCTCAAAGTCACCACTCGCACATTGCGGCACTGGGACGGTATCGGGCTGTTGAGCCCCCAGTGGCGCACGGTGGGGGACCACCGCCTCTATACGGAGGATGACCTGCAGCGCGGCATGGACATTGTGATCTATCGCAGCGTCGGCATCGAGCTGAAGGACATCGCTGAGCTGTTGCAGGCGCCCGCCGCATCCGCCGTGGATCGCCTCCGCGCTCAGCAAGCAGCTCTGCAGAAGCGGCGTGCCGACGTCGACGAGATGCTGCAGGCAGTGAACCGACTAATCAAGGAGACCGAGATGGACAAAAACCTCACCGCGAGCCAGAAGGTAGAGAAGCTGGGGGAAGAGTGGCCGCAGCTGCGCGAGGAAGCCTGCCAGAAGTGGGGAAACAGCGCGGAGTGGGCCGCTAGCGCCGCTACCGCGGAGAACATGGGAACGGCGGAGTGGAACGAGGTGGCCGTGGAACACGAAAACCTCGCCCGCGAGCTCGCGGACGCCGCCGAAGCAGGAGTGGAAGAGGGCAGTGAGAGGGCGCGGGAGATCGTCGATAAGCACTTGGCGTTTATCGCGCAGTGGTACCCCGCCACCCGGTCCAAGCAGGTCATCCTGGCCCGCATGTACTGCGAGGACCCGCGCTTTGATGAGGCCTATCGCGGTCATGCCGCGTACCTGCGCCGACTGATTGAGGCCCAAGCGAAGGCGGAGGGCCTGGACCTTAGCGCAGTGGCGTGGGAGTAGCACCCCCCGCCGACGTCGTCCTCCGGAGTTCACAGCACACGTACAGATTACGCTCAGTAGGCTGGGAAGGCGCAGTGCCATACTTCTCTTTCTGAGTGAGAATTCTGTATAGAGCCCGCGCCACGGGCGGCCCACTAAGGTGCCCGGAGCGCGGCGGAGAAAGGACTAAAGCGGGACCATGGAAGAGTCAAAAGAGGTCAAGGTACTCGTCGTCGATGACGAGCCGAATATTGTAGAGCTGCTCACGGTATCCCTGAAGTTCCAGGGCTTCGACGTGCACAGCGCCAACTCCGGCAACGAGGCCCTGCGCATCGCGCGCGAGATTAACCCGGACGCCTACATCTTGGACGTCATGATGCCCGGCATGGACGGCTTTGAGCTTCTGGGCAAGCTGCGCAGCGAAGGCCTCGACGGCCCCGTCCTGTACCTCACCGCCAAGGACTCCGTGGACCAGCGCATCCACGGCCTGACCATCGGCGCGGACGACTACGTGACCAAGCCGTTTAGCTTGGAAGAGGTCATCACCCGCCTGCGCGTCATCCTGCGCCGCGGCAGTGCCGCCGAAGAGCAGGACGGCAGCGCCACCATGTCCTATGCAGACCTCACGCTGAACGACGACACGCACGAGGTCACCAAGGGCGGTGAGATTGTGGAGCTGTCGCCCACCGAGTTCAACCTGCTGCGCTACCTGATGCAGAACCGCGAGGTCGTGCTCTCCAAGGCCAAGATCCTGGACAACGTGTGGCACTACGACTTTGGCGGCGACGGCAACGTGGTGGAGTCCTACATTTCTTACCTGCGCCGCAAGATCGACACCGGTGATACCCCGCTGATCCACACCGTCCGCGGCGTGGGTTATGTGCTGCGCATGCCGCGCTCGTAGGCTCGGCAAGTATGAGCCACCCCGAATCTGACTCCCCGGGCCCCGGCACGGCCGTCGCGGTCGAGCAGCCCCAGCGGCGCCGGCGCGGCCCCAAGGCGCTCCCGCTGCGCACCTGGCTGCTGGTGCTGATGGTGCTGGTGTCCGGCATTGGCCTCGCCACGTCGGCGCTGGCGGTGTCGTCGATCATGCGCAACGTGCTCTATACCCGCGTGGACACCGAGCTTAACGACGCCCTCCACTCCTGGGCCAGCAACTTGGACGAGGCCCTTTACACGCAGGACCGCAGCCGCCGCCCACCGACGGACTACGTGGCCATTGCCTACTATCCCAACGGCACCATCTTGTCCACGGGGCCGACGGTGAACCTCCCCGATTCCAAGGACGTGCTTATCGGCGGCGAGCCGACGTCGGTGAGCTCGACGGAGGGTGACACCGAATGGCGCGTGGTGGCGCAGATGAAACCGGACGGCTCAGTGGTGGTCGTGGGCAAGAACATGACCACGGAGAATTCCATCCTCAAGGGCCTCGCCATCGTGCAGGTCATTATCGCGGCGATGGTGCTGCTCATCATCGCGCTGGTGGGCATGGGGCTCATCCACCGCGCGCTGCGGCCGTTGCGGGTGGTGGAGAAAACAGCCTCCCAAATCGCGGCGGGCAACCTGGACAAACGTGTGCCGGAGTGGCCGCTGCACACCGAGGTGGGCCAGCTCGCCGCGGCACTCAACGTCATGCTGGGCCAGCTGCAGAACTCCGTGGTCAACGCCCAGGAGAAGGAGGCGCAGATGCGCCGCTTCGTGGGAGATGCTTCCCACGAGCTGCGCACCCCGCTGACGAGCCTGCGCGGCTACACCGAGCTCTACCGCTCCGGCGCCACGCAGGACCCGGAGTTTGTCTTTGAAAAGATCGACGCGGAGTCCAAGCGCATGTCCCTGCTGGTGGAGGACCTGTTGGCCCTGACCCGCGCGGAGGGCTCGCGCCTGGATATGCGGAAGGTCGACATGCTGGAGCTGGTGCTGTCCGTGGGCTCCTCGGCACACGCGGCCTTTGCCGGGCGCACCATCGAGGTCAACAACGCCGCCGATGACATCCCCATCGTCGACGGCGACGCGGACCGCCTGCACCAGGTCCTGCTCAACCTGGTCTCCAACGGCATCCGCCACGGCGGGCCGGAGGCGTCGGTGACGCTGACCCTGCGGAACGACGCGGAGCATGTGCTTATCGACGTCGCCGATGACGGCAAGGGCATCTCCCCCGAGGACGCCTCTCACATTTTCGAGCGCTTCTACCGCGCGGATATCTCGCGCACCCGCGACACCGGCGGCTCGGGCCTGGGCTTGGCCATCGTGAAATCTCTGGTGGAGCAGCACGGCGGCTCCATCTCCGTGGAGTCCGAGCTCGGCCGCGGCTCCGTGTTTACCGTCTGCCTGCCCAAGTCGGCCGAGGGTTAGCTGCGGCGGCCGTCCTCGTCGGTGCCCAGGTGCTGGCGGATGCGGGCAGCGGCCTCGTCCATGGCGGCGGGGTCGGTGGCATCAGCCGCGAAGGCCTTGGCAAAGTCGTAGTCCTCCATCTTCTCGGCAGGGAAGAGGTGGATGTGGGTGTGCGGCACGTCGAATCCGGCGATGACGTAGCCAGCGCGCGGCGTATCGAAAGCGGTGCTGATGGCGCCGCCGATCTCCTGCGCAATGCTGTTGAGGTGTGCCCACACCTCGGGCTCGAGCTCCGTCCACTTGTCTACTTCCGCCACCGGCACGACCAAGGTGTGGCCGTAGCGCAGGGGTTCGATGGACAAAAACGCCACGCAGGTCTCGTCGCGGTAGACAAAGCGAGCAGGCAGCTCGCCGTTGATGATCTTGGTAAATACGGAAGACATGGCCCCTAGGCTACCGCCCGTTAAGATGGACGGCATGCGTATCCTCGTTATCGGCTCGGGCGGCCGCGAACACGCCCTGCTCACCGGCCTGAAAGCAGACCCCTCCGTAACCGATCTGCACGTCGCTCCCGGCTCCCCGGCGCACGCGCAGGTGGCCACAGTGCACCCGGAGTACTCCCAGGTGGGGGATCCCGCGCGGATGACGGAGCTCGCGGTGGACATCGCCGCGGATCTTGTCGTGGTGGGGCCTGAGGTTCCCCTGGTCAACGGCGTGGCGGACGCGCTGCGGGAGCGCGGGATTGCGGTCTTCGGGCCGTCGGCAAGCGCGGCCCAGATCGAGGGCTCCAAGGCCTTTGCCAAGGACGTCATGTCCGCCGCCGGCGTGCGCACCGCCCGCGCGGAGCAGATCGCGCCCGGTGCCGCCGAGGCGGACATCGAGGCCGTCCTCGACCGCTTTGGCCCGCACTACGTGGTCAAGGACGACGGCCTGGCCGGCGGCAAGGGCGTGGTGGTTACCGAGTCCCGCGCGGATGCCCGCGCCCATGTCGACGCCGTCCTGGCCGTCGGCAACCCGGTCTTGCTGGAGTCCTTCCTGGACGGCCCGGAAGTCTCCCTGTTTTGCCTCGTGGACGGCGAGACCGTCGTGCCGCTCCTGCCCGCCCAGGACCACAAGCGCGCCTACGACAACGACGAGGGCCCCAACACCGGCGGCATGGGCGCCTACACCCCGCTGCCGTGGCTGCCGGAGGAGGGCGTGCAGCGCATCGTCGACGAGGTATGCACCCCCGTCGCCCGCGAGCTGGTCCGCCGCGGCACCCCGTACTCCGGCCTGCTCTACGCCGGCCTGGCGTGGGGCGCGGAGGGCCCGGCCGTCGTGGAGTTCAACTGCCGCTTCGGCGACCCAGAGACGCAAGCCGTGCTCTCCCTGCTGAAGTCCCCGCTGGGCCAGGTCCTCCACGCCACCGCCACGGGACACCTGGCGGAGCTTGCGCCCTTGGAGTGGCAGGAGGGCTTTGCCGTCACCGTGGTCCTGGCAGCCGAGGGCTACCCGGCCTCCCCGCGCAAGGGCGACGTCATCACCTCCCCGGACCTGCAGGACCCGACGCGGATCCTGCATGCGGGCACCGCCGTCAAGGAGGGCGCGGTGGTCTCCCACGGCGGCCGCGTGCTCAACGTTCTGGGCCACGGCGCCACGCTGGACCAGGCGCGCGCGGCGGCCTACGAGGTGCTCGATGGCATCGAGCTCGAGGGCGGCTTTTTCCGCACGGATATCGGCGCGCGTGCCGCCCGCGGAGAAATCAGTATTTAGTTCCATCCACGCCCCGTGGCGTGGAATAATGGCGGCGTGGTTGAAAAGAAGAACATTTCCAACGTCCTATCCACCCGATACGCCTCCCCCGACATGGCGGAGATCTGGTCCCCGGAGCACAAGATCATCCTGGAGCGCCAGCTGTGGATTGCGGTGATGAAGGCGCAGAAGGACCTCGGCGTCGACATCCCCGCTGAGGCCATCACCGCCTACGAGGCAGCGGTGGAGCGCGTCGACCTGGACTCCATCGCGCAGCGCGAGCGCGTCACCCGCCACGACGTCAAGGCGCGCATCGAGGAGTTCAATGCCCTGGCTGGCTTTGAGCACATCCACAAGGGGATGACCTCGCGCGACCTGACGGAAAACGTCGAGCAGCTGCAGATCCTGCGCTCGCTGGAGCTCGTGCGCGATAAGGCCATCGCGGTCGTGGCGCGCGTGGGCGAGCGCGCGGCGCAGTACCAGACCCTGGTGATGGCCGGCCGTTCCCACAACGTTGCCGCACAGGCCACGACGTTGGGCAAGCGTTTCGCCTCGGCTGCCGACGAGTTGCTGCTCGGCATCGAGCGCGTCGAAGCACTCCTCGGCCGCTACCCGCTGCGCGGCATCAAGGGCCCGATGGGCACCTCCCAGGACATGCTCGATCTGATGGGCGGCTCCGAGGACAAGCTGGCGGCGCTGGAGACGAGCATCGCGGATCACCTCGGTTTTTCTCGCGTGTTCAACTCCGTGGGCCAGGTCTACCCGCGCTCCCTCGACTTCGACGCCATCTCCGCGCTCGTGGAGCTCGGTGCGGCTCCTTCCTCCCTGGCCACCACGATTCGCCTCATGGCCGGCAACGAGACCGTCACGGAGGGCTTCAAGGAGGGCCAGGTCGGCTCGTCCGCCATGCCGCACAAGATGAACGCCCGCTCCTGCGAGCGCGTGTGCGGCTTCCAGGTCATCCTGCGCGGCTATCTCACCATGGTGGGGGACCTGTCGGGCCAGCAGTGGAACGAAGGCGACGTGTTCTGCTCGGTGGTGCGACGCGTCGCGCTTCCCGACGCCTTCTTTGCCATCGACGGCATGTTTGAAACCTTCCTCACCGTGCTGGCGGAGTTCGGCGCCTTCCCGGCGATGATTGACCGCGAGCTGGAGCGCTACCTGCCCTTCCTGGCCACCACCCGCATTCTCATGGCGGCGGTGCGCGCCGGCGTGGGCCGCGAGACCGCGCACGAGGTCATCAAGGAAAACGCCGTGGCCGTGGCGCTCAACATGCGCGAGAACGGCGGGGAGCAGGACCTGGTGGAGCGCCTTGCTGCGGATGAGCGCCTGCCGCTCGATGCCGCCGCGCTTGCCGACGCCCTCGCGGACAAGCACGCCTTCATCGGCGCCGCCGAGTCCCAGGTCACCCACGTGCTGGGCCGCATCAAGGCGCTGGCGGATCAGCACCCGCAGGCCGCCGCCTACACGCCGGGCGAAATCCTCTAGCGCTCCTCTGTGCTGTGGGTGCCGGCGTCGGCGGCGCCCTTGCTGGCGCCCTCGATGGCGCCCCGGGCAGCACCCTCCAGCGCGCCGCGCGTTGCGCCCCACGCCTGGCGGGTGCGGTGCGT
>OJLL01000177.1_pt1 | contig 19233 bp, 13 predicted proteins | sample 1596941 | NCBI WGS metagenome assembly OJLL01 (sample SAMEA3904689, study PRJEB24821) | metagenome | biome: Builtin; feature: hospital; material: surface | place: USA | collected 2013-08-13 | reverse complement strand
ACGAGATTCGCCTTAGTCTCGTGGGCTCGGAGATGTGTATAAGAGACAGGTGTTGGACTACCAGTATCAACACTGCTTCCTTCTTCATCTATTCCTTCTCCTTCTTCAACACTAGAAGAAGTTCCACCAGAGAATGTTCCACTATAATCTTTTCTTGCTTGTTGTAATTCTGGGTAAGTAGAATTGTTTCCATTTACTCCCCTACTTATGGTATTACCATTAGCAGTAGAATTAGAGTTTTGTGAATCTAATGAATTAGAATCAGAATCACTATTAGAAATAGAATCTGAATTACTATTAGAATCATTATCAGAATCTATATCTGAATCTGAATCTGAATCTGAATCTGAATTATCTTTTGACTTATTAGAATTTTTATTGGTATCTTTTGCTGAATCCTTATCTGATACCTTAGAAGAATTGTTATCATCTTTTGAATTATTGGAATTGTTAGTATCTTTTCCAGCGTTATTATCTACATCAAATTCACCAAATTCTAAGGTATCAAACCTATATAAAGTATTATCTGGTAATAAGTAAGCATGTTCAGGAGCATCTTTTAGAATATCTAACTTAGAACGAGTTGTTAATGTTTCTTGTTTAATATCAGTCTTTAAAGAAGAAGCTGCTCCTTTAAGTGTCTGATATATTTTAACAATATCGTCACTTGTTCCTTCAGGGATACTAAAATCATCATTGAAAGCATCTAATAGTAATAAGTGAGCACCAGCAGATAACTTATTATGATCTTCTTCATCAATTCCTATTTCTTTAAGTTTTTTCAAAGTCTTAGAATAATCAGAATCTTTGTCTGTTGCTTCATCATTAGTATTAAATATTAGTGAAGCTGCTACATAAGCTTCTTTTTTCTTATCATCAGTTAGATTCTTATATAAGTCTTCAGATCTACTTTCTTCTGGGAATGCAGAATTATCTTTAAAACTAGTGTGATTAGTGTCTAATGATACTGCACTTATAAAAGTATTATCGCTTTTACCATTTATATCTTTTTTACTAATACCTTTATAAACACCTAAATTATCAGAACCACTTACTACTGTTTCCTTAGAAGAACTTGTATCATTATTAGATTTTAGATTCCAATAATTGAAACGTAGTGCTGGACCCTGGTCAGTAACAATAAATACCCTATCATTACTATTAGTAACAACGAGATCATCTAGATCTGTTAAACTGTTTTCAAACTGTGGTGCTATATCATATAATTTATCTACAGCATTAGAAACAGTAGTAGATGCTTTGTCAGCTTTATAGTTACTATCAAATGCTTTATTTAACAGTATTGTTGCTGCAGCAGTAATATCATTCTTATTAGATAAGTTAATATCAAGTTCTTTTAACTTGTCTAATGATTCTTGTGGAATGTTTTTATCATCATTAGCATCTGCTTTATAAGTAGCATTTAATAATGAGTAAGCAACTTGTGCTCTTTTCTTATCATCATTACTTAATGTTTTATATTCTTTTGTTGACTCTTCGCTATCTTTATAAACATTAGTAGGATCAATACTATTATTAGAATTTAATGGTAACGCCCAAGCTGTTTGTCCCTTATAATTACCCCATCCTTTACGGTTAAGAATTAAGTCTTCTACATCCTTTGATAATTCATTAGTAGAATTTAATTCTTTACCATCTGGAGCTTTCAAAGATTCTAATACTGAAGTGTAAATATAAGGATCAGTACCAGAAGCAGTCTTATCATCTACAGGAGATAATGCTTGTGCTATAGGTAATGATCCTAATGATATTCCTAATGCTATTAAAATACTAGAATAGCGTAATGTTTTCTTACGGGTCATAATTATCACCTTAAAATTGTATGAAAATTGTATATACAGCATATAACAATATCATAATAACAATATTTTAGTTTATTTTTAAATAATATAAATAATAAAGTATTTTAATAAAAATCGTTTATATTCGATTCTAAGCGATTAAAAATAAAATATATACAATTATAGTAAAAACAAATTATAGCCCGTGAAAACCCTAAAATTTTAAGTTTTAGAGGTGTTCTTAAACAATATGAGTAGCATTTAATTAAAAGAAATGGTTAGATTAAAATAATTAAAAAATAATACTATATTAACTTGACATTAGTGAAAAGATAATGCTATAATTAATCGCGTAAGAAAGAAAACATTATATTTTTTAAAAAAATATATAAGAGTTGACAATAATTTTATAGTATGTTATACTACATAGTATAAGAAATTGTTTCTTACCTTTGGAGGATACCCGATTGGTTAGGAAGAGGTTTGCTAAACCTTGGCGTGGTTAAACACGTGGCGGGTTCGATCCCCGTGTCCTCCGCAAATATCATACTCTATAAGGATCTATCCTTATAGAGTATTTTTATATAGAAAATTATCCATATGAATAACTTATTCACGTATTGCTAAGTATCCATACGGATAAAAGAATATGTTAAATAATAATTATTTTATATTATAAATCCATCTAGTTTTTCCACAATCATATACTATTGGCAAACAATTTATTTCTGCTAACTGTTTTTCAGTAAGCCCATCCTCATATTTTAATAATGGATCATTTTTGAAACGATATTTTCTAAAATTAGATTTATGGACTCTACCGTTATTTTGAATATAATAATAAGAAGGTTTAATAATACCATCATTAATAAAACCAGTTTTAGAATATAAGTCACCATTACTTATTTCATGATCAGAATATGTTACTATCTTTGTGGCACCTAATTCTCGTGCTAATTGCATTCCCTGTTTTAATAACTTACTGAAACCTCCAACTACTATACAAGTAGTAGCATACCTATCTAAGATTAAAATTTTCTTTTTCTTATCAAATATCCAAGTTGATATTGCTACTAACTGATCATTGTGAGTTAAACAAATATTTAATGTACCTATACCAAAAGATTGAATATGATTTAATGCCAAAAAACTTTTAACAGTTTTTATAGGTTTTTGACACACAATAGTATTTCTCGCATAAATCTTATCGTCATCATTAACGTTTAACTTATGTTTCAACATATTTTTAACTAATACTGTATTATTTCTCCAATCATCTTCCCATATTGTTAACAATTGGATATTTTCTTTTTTACATTTTAACCACTTATTATAATGTTTGTTAGGATCTTTTCTTCCTGCCTTAGAACTATGCCAATAAACACCGTTTACTTCTATACCAATATTTTTACCTGGAATATAAATATCTATCTCAGTTATATTATCATTTTTATAATTATTAATGACCTCATTGTTAGGAACAATACTTTTAATATAATCAAATACTTCTATTTCTAGTTTAGATCTAGATTTAGCACATGTAGGACAACCTGAATCTGATCGAGTTCTATATTCTAGTACTGCTTGATAATTATGACCTTGTGGACATATGAACCAATACTTGTTCTTACTACTTGATTTTACCTTGTCAGGTGTTTCATTATTCTTAGAATAATCCCATTCTGCAGCTATTCTAGGATATTGTGTTTTTACATCATTGAAACCAGTATGTAGTATTTTTCCATCACATATTGGGCAACCATGTCCCTTTTTTCTACTATATACGTGTGATTTCCAAGAATGTCCTAAATCACATTTCCACCATACTTTTTTATCTGAACCATATGTTATTTCATCTGGTTTAACAGTGTTTTTATCATAATCCCAAGAAGATTTAACTATTTCAGGGAAACGTGACAATAAATCATTTTCACCTTTCCAAGCTTTCCTGCCACTACAATAAGGACAACCATATCCTTGTACTCTATTTGACACTGAACATTCATAATAATGTCCATTATCGCAGTTCCACCAATATTTTTTATTAGAACCTTTTCTTATTTTTGTTGGATCAACATTATCTGGATTCTTATCATAGTTCCATTGTTGAGATATTTTAGGAAATTCTGTTTCTAAATCATTGAATCCTTTTAAAACACGTTTTCCTGAACAATAATAACATCTTTGTCCTCTTATTGTAATATCTGCTATTGACTTAAAATATTCATGACCTTTATCACAAGTCCACCATACTTTTTTAGTTGACTTATAAGTTATATCTTTGGGAGTAATATTATTTTTATCGTAAGCCCATATTTTTATAATATCAGGATAAAAAGTTTCTGCATCGTTAAATCCAGTTAAAACTTTTCTACAAGAACAATATGGGCAAGTTATTTTGTTAGTTCTTAAATCACACATTCTTTGTAGCCATGTATGGTTTTTATCGCATTTTAAATAAAGTTTTCCGCTTTTTAAAGATATTGTATGATTAAATTTTTCTTTATTTTTATTATTGTCATAAAATTTCTCTAGTTCATCATAAGTAACCATATAATAACGACTCCTAATAATCACTTGTTTCTCGAAACTTAACAACTATTATAACATATTTTTATGTGTTAAGTTTCGAGAAACAAGTGATTATTAGGAGTCGTTATTATATGGTGTGAACTGGCATTATTACGAAACTAGCTCTCCAATAAACACAGCGTTGTCCATACTATTCGGGAAGCAAGTCAGAATAACTATACGATTTTTGGTTTTACCATTCCATAATTCTTTGTCTTGTGCAATAAGGTTTTTACCTTCACGCTTATATTCAGTAATCTTATATTTTAGTTTACCTACTTCTACAGTGTCACCTTCTTTTAGTCTATTGCTTCTTGTATTGTTATCAACTAGGAAGTTTCCTGGAGCAATAGAACCAACGTCTGTAGCGTGCATTGCTACATAAAGAGTACCATTTTTTGCTTTCTTTAAGTTTTCACCAATACCACGATTTCTAATAGTGAAAGCATTAGTAAAATTAGTTGGTTTAACAAGTCCATTAACTTCGTTCATAGCACCTAATTGAACATCTAATCCTACTGATGGTGCTTTAAATCTTTTACCAATATTAGATACTTGTTTCATATCTTCAGCTGTAGGATTTTTATGTCTATGTGAAGAATTGTTTTGTGTGTCAGTATGGTTACGATTATTTTTATTTTTCTTTGTTGTTGTTTTATTATTTCTCTTATCAGTATTAGTCTCTACTTCTTGTTCACTATCCTCATTATTATCTTCTTGTATTTTTTTACCCTGCATGTCAACATTAAGATAAGCAGAATCAGAAGAATCTAATTGACCTACTGGAGCTTCTGGAACTGCAGTAAGTTCTTTTGAATCATCAGGTAATGATACTGGCTTAAAATCTTGAGCTGTATTAACAACATTTTCTCTTGCTTCATCATCAGTAATAATATGATAAACACCAAAAGAACCAGCTCCAGCTAATAATACTGCTCCTGCTACAGAAGCAACTATAATTTTATTATTTTTACTATCATTTCTTGTAGTATTTTCAGACATTTTTTTATTTTCACCTTATCTTTGTTATGCAATAATTAAAAGATTTACTTACATTTTATCATAAACAATTATTTATTGTGAAAACATATTTATAGATAGTAAAAACACTACACTTTTTAGTGTAGTGTTTTTACTATCTATAAATATTAGACTATAAGATAATTATACTATTTATTAGAAAATAGAGCTTATCTTACCAGCTAGAGTTTCTAGACCAGTATCTACCTTATGTCCTTGATCTGCTATTGGAGCAGATTGTACAGGAGCTTGTGTTTGTGGGGTAGAGGTCTTAGAAGAACTAGTCTTAGAAGATGTGCTGGAAGTAGTGGAATCTTCATCATCTTCACCGTTTTCTACTTCAACGTCACAATCTACATTAGATCCACCTTCAACTTCAAAACTGAATTCGTCAGTATCAGTCTTAACGTCTAGATCTCTTTCACCTAATTCTTTTTCTTCTTTATCTGCTGCTGGGTTAGCAGATGTTGGTGTATTTTCTGCTGGTGCTGGAGCAGCAGTTGGTGCTGGTGCTGGAGCTGGAGCTTCTGCATCGCTTCCTGCTGTATCTGTATCAGCGGAAGTATCAGTGTCACCAGTAGTGTCACCACTTGGTGTAGATGCTTCTGAACCTGTTGTAGAGTCTGAATCATTTCCGCCTAATCCACCAATAAGATTACCAGCTAATCCTAATGCTGTACCCGCACCTGGCATTACAGAATCAGCTATACCTTGAATAGCAGGGTTAGATGCTAAGTCACCAATAACATCACCAAGACCGTAGATTTCAGCTTCAGTAAGGTTAGAATTTTCTAGTGCCTTGTTAGTTAATGGTAATGATAATTCATCAGCATTAGTAATATCAGAAACTAGAGCATTTTCGTCTGCTGATGGTTTATCACTAGATGGTGCGCTACTTGTTGTGGAAGCATCACTCTTGTCATTAGAAGGTTTAGTGGATTCTCCAGACTTGTCGGTTGACTTATCAGAAGATTTGTCAGAAGATTTATCAGTTGACTTATCAGAAGACTTATCAGTTGACTTATCAGAAGACTTATCAGAAGACTTATCAGATGACTTTGTAGAAGTCTTGCTTGTTGAACCGGAAGTATTGCCAGTGTTATTATCAATAGCACCAGAAATAGCTTTATCAATATCACCTACAGTAGGATTATCTTTTCCTTCTAGAGCTTTATCAATGTCATTAGCGATTTTAGCGTTTGTACCACCGTCAGCGTGGCATTGTGCATCAAATAATTCTACTTCTTTATCTTCAGTAGCAATAGTTAGACTTTGTGCTTCTACTTCTGCTGCATCATAAGTAAGTTCAGCGTCACCTTTCTCGTCAGTAGTAGCTGAATCTACTTCTTCACCATCACTTAATAGTAAGAATTTAACATCTTCCTTATCACCAGAAGCGTGTACTTTTACAGTAACAGTTTTTTGCTCGTCAACAGAATCTTTATCTTTTTGATCTTTATCAGAAGATTGTGTAGCACTAACTACTGGACTAGATGGTGTACTATCTGAACCTGGTGTAGTGTTAGAACCTGGGATAGTATCAGTATCTGGTGTAGTTGCAGAATCTGAACCAGTACCAGTAGTATCAGTATCTACACTTGGTGCAGTACTATCTGATGCTGAATCACTTCCACCACCTAGAAGTCCACTTCCGCCACCGCCAGCAATATCGCCAACTGCTTTACCTACTAGGTCTTTTCCAGCGTCAACAATTTGATCTGGAACTTCAACACCACCAATATTTAAGTACTCATCAGCATTAGTTGAATTGTTAGTCTTTTCTTGGGCAGATGCTTGAGGTGCTAGAGAAGTTGCACCTAATGGTAATGCTAGAGCGATAGCACCTGCTACGATTTTCTTTGTAGTTGAATTCATATTTATAATACTCTTTCGTCAGTTAGTAGCATATTCTTTATTAATAAAAGAATTATTATTAAAAAGATTATGCTGTGTATGCATACTGTTATTCTTAAATGAGAAAGAATAAGTTAATATAAATAATTAACTAATTTTCTCAATTATTAAATATAACATAATAATAAAATCTTTGTTAAAAAAATAATAAGAAACTAATAACATTATTAGTTTCTTATTATTTTTTTATTATGTTCTGAAAAAATTCTTTAAACCACGTATGAGAAAGTTATTATTATCGTTTTGACTAGTGTCATAATCATCTAGAAAATCTTTATTTCTTATTCTATTAGAATTTTTATTTTTCTTTTTTCTTTTAGGACGATAATAACCAACCGGCATTTTTATAGAAGAAACACCTGGAGAATAATCACGGCTCCAAGCCATAAAATTAACTGGACCCATATCTACAACAACAGAAGATAATCCTCTCCTACCAATATTGAAACGTAATGGTCCAACCTTTTTTCTAATATTAGGAACAAAAGAACCATTGTCACTAACCCCTAAACGATCTTCCATATCAGAAACAAATCCTTGAGATTTACGTGAAGAATTATTACTATCATTTACCTTATGTTTTTTCTTATTTTTCCTATTATTACTCATAGGTTTACCATAATAAACTTTATTATCATTATTATCATAAGGATTTACTACGGGCATTTCTTTTGTTTCAAAATTGTCAGGATTTTTTGTTTCTTTTTCTGAAGATGTGGGAGTGTTATTTCTTATTTTTTCTTTATAAGAATTAACATATTCTTGTCGTGGTTTAGGATGTCCTAAAACGTCAACAATATTATTTAATTCTATTTCTGCATGTGCTATTGCTTCTTGTACATGCATATCATTATAAGTTTCTTTATATTGTCTTGTCACTTCATTCATATCAAGATTTTCATAACGAACTTCATCATAATTTTTCTCATTTAAATGATTTAGTTCTCTGAAACTCATATAATTATTTACCCATTCTTCAGATAATTCTTCTTGTTTGTCTAAGTCTTCTGTTAAATATTGGTATTTTTCATAGGCAGCATAGATAGCAGAAGATTTTTCTAATTGTTTTTTATATTCTTCCTCTTCTCCCCTATATAATGCTCTAGCTGCTTTACGTGTTGACACGTCAAAATCTGATGCTATATTAATAAGGTCTTCTTTTAATATTTTAGAAGCAGATTGTGGGTCATTTCCTGTGAAAAATCTATTGGGACGACCTCCAACATATTTTGGTTGATAACCTTTACGTGGTGGCATGAAAATAACTCCTTTAACGATAAAAAGACTAAAAAAGAAACAACTATAAAATAACAATAACTATATTTTATAGTTGTTTCTTTTTTAAAGATTTATTTTATAATATCTTTCAAAATGTACTAATCTCTGAATAAGATTATAAAAAGATTCTTCACGATTTTTAGAAATATCATACAACTTTTTAAGAAATTTTTCTATATCTTCTTCTGATTGGAAATAAGTTTCTTTAAATAATAAATTATGAAAATCTTCTATGTTAATACTATTTTTTAATAAAACATTGATAGCATTAAAAATTGTTTTAGTATCATATAAACAATGATAATAATACTTGTCACTATTAATAGTATTATATAATTTTTCAATATCATTGGTAGTATAGTTCTTATGCATTTTAGATAATTTGTTTATCATTTCTGTTATCTCTTCGGGAGAAGATTTTTGGGGAACTAATTCTACTCGTATTCCAGCATTTTTTATTACTTTTCCTTGAGAATTAATTTCTGGTTTATAAATGTATTTTAGTATTCCTTCCCATTGATAACCACGTGGTAATTCTTTTTCTACATAGTTTTTAGCAGTTTCTCGTGGCATCCAGCCAATGAATTCTCCACCTATTTCTAATGCAGTAGATTCAGGAAACTTGTCATTCTTTTCGTGAACAAAAGATACACTTAAACCTTCAAATAAGTTATTAAAAATACTTTGATCTTTAATATATGATATACCACTAGAAGGGAAAACTATTGGATTACCACCAGTGTTTTCGTTTTTATAACCAAACTCCCTATACATATTGAATATTTGGGCATTATAATTCTTTTTTCCTTCTAATACATTATTATTTATAGTCATTTTAGTATATTGTTCCTTTAAAGATAATTAGATAATGATGTTTAATATTTTTCTCTTCTAATGATATTATATTTTTTATAAAATGTCAATAGTATTACTTATTGTTAATAATTAAAAACACCATAATAACTAAGTACAGGAATTTTAGTATTATGGTGTTAAAATAAAAAGTTTAATAATTATTCAAATAATGATGCTGTATTGTTAATAATATGTGGTTCTGAATTATACTTATTCTTATACCATTGTGTAGCATATTCTATTATTTCTTTTTTATCTTCTTTACAAGCTAATGCTTCAAAAATATTTTCTTCTTCTCTAATCCAAGGAGAAGTATCTAATGGTACTGCTTGAGATCTTAATAATAAGTTATCATTATCAAAATCTATTTTTAACATTACTTCTAGTTCTGGTAATTCTTCTAGTATTTTTCCAGTAGTAATACTAATATTGTCTAGTGTAGTGTCTAAATCTTTGTGAATGTCAACACATATTAGGGCACTTTCTAAATTAGTAAAATTACCAATTATTTCTGTGATAATAACGGCTTCATTATTATCATTAAATTCTGTTCTGAAACCAAAAACTGTATAAATAGTATTATCACTATTTGGTGCTTCACTTATATTATTCATACCACATCACTCATTATCTTCTTTGTACAACTGTAGTAGTTATAGTAGTTCTTGGTCCAGGTACTCTCTTAGTTTCTGTATGTGTATTAGTTTTAGTTACTGTAGTTGGTCTAGTAACAGTTTGAGTACGTGTTTGTGGTGGTGCAGTAACTGTTCTTGGGCGTGTTACTGTCTTAGTATTAGTTTTAGTATTAGTTTTAGTATTAGTTATTGTCCTATTATTAGTTTTTATACTGGTTTTAGTATTAGTTTTAGTATCATTTTTGGTAGTTGTTTTAGTTTTTGTTCTAGTTATAGTATCAACTTCACCATTATTCTTTTTTAATACTTTATTTTCTTCTTCTAATTGCTTATACTTTTCTTTGGAATCATTTAATTCTTTGTTAGAAGAATCTAATTTTCCTTGTAATTCATTAATCTTAGATTGATCATCATTACTAGCACTTTCAGCATCTGATTCTTCAGAATTTTCTTTACTTTCATTTTCATTATCATTCTTTAAAGACTCAATACTAAACTCTGTACCATTAGCATTGTCAGTAGTATCATCAGATTTATTAGAACGATTAGCAAAAATAGCAGTAGTACCTAATGATACTATTATCAATAATGCTAATATTGGAAATATTTTTTTAAATATGTTCCAAGTACCACCATTTGAATTTTCTTCTTGATATAAATCATCGTCATCATAAGTATTATAATTTATATCTTCATCGTCATTATCTGGATCATATACTGGATATTTGTCATTGCTATTACTAAATAAGTCTTCTTTATCTGATTCTGATTCAGCTACAAAATCTGGTGATTCTTCAGCATCAAAATCATCATTATATTCTTGTTCACCCCAATGTGGAACATCATCATACTGATTATCAGAATCATCAATATCATCTATGAAATTAGGTTCAATATTGTCATACTTATCATGTTCTTCATCAGGAATATCATCATTAAAAGAATCATCTAATTCTTCAGAATCATCATCAAAAATATCATTATCTTCTATATCACTATGATTAGAATCATCTGAAGAATCTTCAGAATCTGAATATTCTTCAGGTATAAACTCATCTAAATCATTATCATTTTTGTTTACTTTTGCATTATCTAAAATATCAATGATATCATCATTATCATTTGTATTATCTAATGATTCTTCATTGTCTTTTATAGAGTCATGTAATGATTCATCTTGTGTTGAATCATTATCATTAGGTTCCTTATTATTTTTTTGTCTAAAGAGTGACATTTCCTGTTATGTCCCTTCTACTCAATTTTTACTTAAACTTTTATTATTATAAAAATAACTGTTTATAATCTTATCATATTAATAATTAATTAGAGCAAGCAAAAAAATATAAGGCATAAAATATTTTATGCCTTATATTTTTTATAATTATAAGAAAAGGAAAAAGTATTATTGTTTATTAGAAGAATATACTTTCTTATTATTTTCTAAGCAAATAAAATACTTAAACATTGTAAAAACAATGATGATTGGGAAAATCATAAAAAATAGTTGGAAAATATTAGCACCAAACATTAGACCAAAAAACATTGCTATAAAAGTAATTACTATATAAGTGATAAAACTTTCTTTTGCTTCTTCTCTAGCCAGGTCTTTGTCTAGAGAAAAGTCTTTGTAACCATATTCAGTAATACCATTATAAGTATACTTGTCACAAGGGTTTTCTACAGTAAAATTATTAATATTATTTGGGTAATTGTAAGTGGTGCTCATAATGTTTTCCTTTTCTTATAATTATTATTGTTTTCTTATTGTTTATAATTAACATTATTGTATAAAATTCATAAAAAGTAAAGTTAGTTTACTATTTTATAGTGTTTTTGGTATAATTTTCATTATAAAAACATATTTTAAGCAGCACTTATAATATAAATATGATTTTAATCACAATATGACAAAAATACTTGATTTATGTGGTTTTATTATGATCTTTTCTACTATTTTATCGTATTTATTTAATAATAAAAACACCACACAATTAATATTGTGTGGTGTTTTTATTATTAAATAAATACTTATTGTAATACAGCTAGTTCAGGTTTTCCTTTACTACCAATTTTCTTATACAAGTGCATTTTATCAATAATTTGCTGCATACTTGAATCATTGTCAATATGTAACCATTCACATAGATCGTCTACATTTTCTATACCACGTTCTACTGCTTCTTCTAGAACTTTTTGACTATCCAAGTAACGTTCTTGTTCTTTTTCTTCTATCATTTTAAGTAATGGATCATTGTTAATGATTTCTTTCTTCTCGTCTTCTTGGAGATCACTAAGAATAAGATCATCATAGTAATTGTGAACGTGTTCAATGTTTTCCCATAGTAGGGGAATGCGACGAGCTAGATTAATAGCTTCTTCTTTTTTCTTAGGATTATTTTCAGTTAATAGTGCAGTATCAATAAGTTTATCAATTTTTTCTTTACGTAGTGTAGGCATTATTTTTTTCCTTTGTTTGTTAGTAGTTGGATATTATTTTTCTTCTGATATAGGCGAATTATTTATAGTATCAATATCGCTTTCTTTTATTGTAGCATATAAGTCATCACATTGCGTAATCATACTACTACCAATAAGTTTAGCGTATTGTTCTTCATTAAGATCAAATTCTGTTAAATTATCTATAACATATTGTATAGAATTATCTTCTTCTAATAATTGACAAGTCTTATCTCGCATATAGTTTTTTCTTACTCGAGAATAAGTTACTCCAACGTCATCTAATTCTTTATAAAACCATTTATCTTTTGTTTTTTGATCAGTATTTTCAAATTTTTTAATAGTATCATTATCTTCTACTGAAATACTTGTTAAAGGTGCTGATTTTATTTTTGGTGCTGCTGGAACATCATTATTAGTATCATTATTAATGCTTGTTTCTTCTTGTGGTAATTCTTGATAATCATTATCACTATTGTTACTACAACCTAATAGTAATAAGGGTATGAGCATTATAATATATTTTTTCTTATACAATATGTTCTCCTATAAGTATTTTAAGAGGATAATTTTTGATCTTACTCATTATAATACTAAGTATTAGGATAAATGTCAACGTATTTGTTTGAAAATGATACTATTTTTAGTGTTTTTTTATGTTCTTTAAAACGATATAGGTAGATTTTTTTCTTATGTTATAATAAGTATTATGGAATCAATAACTAAATCTAGATCTTATAAACATTTAATGACGTTGATGAATAATGCTGGAATTATTGATCGACGTGAACGTTTAGATATCGCTAGAAAAATATTAGATAAACCATTACGCAGTTTTCAATATTTGGATAGTGATGATGTTTTAGTATTGATAGACCATTTTAACTCGTGGAAAAAAATACAAGAATTACGTTTTGTTAATTCCACAATGTTTATAGAATCTTCAATGATTATGGATGTCTTAAATGATGATACAAAAGGATTATTGTCAGATAGATCCATATTATCAACCAAAAAATCTAGGAGTAAGTGGATGAAAGATTATCAGTTAGAAGAAAAAGATTATCAAGTATCAGAAGACGATATGAGTAGCATATTATCAGAAGTGACAACTGGTTTAGATATTAAAGAAAAAAGATTAAGTATTGATTCAGGTAGATGGCCATCTTGGAAATGTATCCCAGCACCAACAGTAGGTTTAGGATTAGCAACAAATATTGGTGGTATTCCACGTGGTAAAATAACCCATATTTGGGGACAAAAACATGGTGGTAAATCATATTTAACTTTTTCTATTATTGCGCAAGCACAGAAACAAGGAATTCCTTGTATCCTTATAGATACAGAAGCAGCAGCAACAGGCGAACTTGTAAAAGATTTAGGTGTAGATGTTGATAAACTAGTAGTTTATACACCAACAGACCTAGAAACTGTTTGTACAATGCTAAGAAAATTATCTAATAAACCAGCATTAGTAGTAGTAGACTCTATTGCAGCTTCAGAATCTTCAGTGGAGCTAGAAAGAAATATTAGTAAAGATGCACCACGTGTCGCTGGTAATGCTCAATTATGGAAATCAACACTAAGTATTGTGAGACCAAACTTAGTAGATTCAGGTGGAGCATTCATACTAGTAAACCAGGTTCGTAAAAACCTTAATGCTGGACCTTATGGGAATCCAGATAAACCATATGGTGCAGATGCTATTCATCATAATGTTGACCTTTCAATGGTTGTTCGACCAGTAAAAGAAAAAAATAATACATTAGAAGGAAATGGTTATAAAATATCTCGACTTGCTTTCGATAAGAATCGTTTTGGAGAATTAGCAACAACAGACATTAGTTTTAGACCAGGATTTCCATATGATAAGAATGTTGATTTAGTAAGAACTTGTGGCGAAACAATAGCAAAAGGTTCTAAAAAGACTTATGGTGAAATAGCAGATAATGCTATTCTTAAAGGTTATATTACTGATCCACAAAACGGTGATCTAGTTGCTAAAAAGAATCGTTGGGTTATTCGAGTAGATTCTTATCTTATGGCAGCATTATTAGAAGATGATCCTGATTTTGATGAAGTTGATATTGAACCTATTCCAGTAGAAGAATTTGATATTACTGAAGTTCCTAATGTTGATACTGAGAATAGCGAGTATTTCACTATTCCAAAATTAGGTGAAGTAAATGCTGCAGCATTCTTTAAGAAACATCCTACTACTGCTTATGTTATTGGTGAGAGATTATTGAATAGTTTAGAAAAGAAACATGAAGTATTGAAAAAAGATATGGACATGTAAAATACTAATAAAACTATAATTATTATCCCTTAATACTTATCATAAGTATTAAGGGATAATAATTATAATAATGAGAATAATTATGATAATATTATTAAGATAGTTATTATTATGATAATAAGAATAATAGTTAATTATTTTTATTTATAATTATTTATCTTAAAAGGAGAATTAAAATATAATGGCTAAAAAAGATTCTTATGATTATTTAAAATCAGCTGAAGGATTATCAATTGTTAGACAAAGACCTGGACAGTTTGTTGGTTCTACTGGTTCAGTAGATGGTAAAGTTCCACGTGCTTTAAATCAGATATTTCAAGAAGTTTTAACTAACTCTGTTGACGAAGCAACAGCAGGATATGGAAATTATATTGATATAAAAATAAATAATGATAATTCAGTAAGTATTACCGATAGGGGACGTGGTGTTCCTATGGGTAAAGATTTTGATTCAGTTATTAGAGGATTTACTAGATTATATACTTCAGGAAAATATGATAGTAATGCTTATCAAAGTAGTGGAGGTCAGAATGGAGTAGGTTGTAAGGCTACAACAGGATTATCTAAATATCTTACTGTAGACGCTATTGATTCTTCAGGAAATGATTATACTATTACTTTTCAGCAAGAAAAAGTAATAGATAAGAAACATAAAAAAGCAAAAAAGAATGCTAAAACTGGCACTACTGTTACATTTTTACCAGATGATACTATTTTTGACACTATCGAGTGGGATATTAAAGAATTATCAAGAAAAATTGATAGTCAAGCATATTTAACACCAGAAGTTACTTATCATATTCAAGATGAACGTGGTGAAGGATTTGAAAAAACTTATAATCATCCAGGAGGTATGAAAGACTTAGTAAATTCAGCTGGTGAAGGAAGTGATTATATTGGTATGCATGAACCACTACACTTTACTGACACTATCGAAGTACAGGATAATAAGAAAAATCATGGTAGCCCACTAGAAATAAAAGTAGAAGTAGGAATGGTTTATACCAGTGATATTAGTGATAATATTATTTCTTTCGCTAACTCTATTCCTACAAAAGAAGGTGGACCACACGTTGATGGTGCACGAAATGCTATCACAAAAGTAATTAATGATTTTGCTACAGATAAAAAACTTCATAAAAAAGGTGTTAAAAAGATAGATCCTTCAGATGCTCGTGATGGTGTCATTATGGCTTTAAGTGTTAGTATTCCAGGTGAAATACTACAATTCGAGTCACAAACAAAAGAAAAACTTGGTACTGCACAAGCAAATCAAGCAGTACGAAAAGTAGTAGAAGACAATTTTGCTTCTTGGATATATGGTAATGAGAAACTTGGTAAAAAGATCATTGAGAGAGCACAAGATTCTGCTGAAGCTAGAAATGCTGCAAAAGAAGCAAGAAAAGTTTCACAATTAGCTAGGAAAAAAGGTAATAAGAAAGAAAAACTAGCAATGTCTTCTAAACTTACTCAAGGTTCAGGAGATCCACAATATAGAGAATTATTTATTGTGGAGGGTGATTCAGCAGCAGGTAGTGTTATCTCAGCACGTAGACCAGAAGTTATTAAAGGTAAAAAAGTTATTACACAAGGTGTTCTAGCTATTAGAGGTAAAATTCTTAATATCACTGGTGAAAAACTAACTAAAATATTAGGAAACGAAGAAGTTAGAACCATTATCGCTGCTCTAGGAACTGGTTTTGGTGAAGAATTTGATATTAGTAAATTACAATACGATAAAATAATTATTTGTTCTGACGCTGATGATGATGGTTTCCATATTAGAACACTTCTTACTAATGTTATGTGGAGATTATTCCCAGAATTAGTAAAACAAGGTCATGTGTATATTGCTAACCCACCATTATTTAAGTTTAAGACTTATAAGAATGGTAAACCAGTAGAAGCGTTTGCCCTTAATGAAAAAGAATATAATGAGATGAAAAAAGATCATAAAGGATGGGAAGTTACTCGTCTTAAAGGTCTTGGTGAGATGGACGCTTCGGCATTGTCTAAAACTACTGTTACTCGTGGTTCACGCAGATTAACACAGTTAACTGTAGAAGACGCTATGGAATTATCACAAGGATTAAACTTATGGACTACTAAGAAGAATGGTGGTAATGCTAGTGATAAGAGAAAAGATTATATAATGGATAATATTTATATTAATGAAAAAGATATGGATTAATTTTAAACGATAATCATTTAAAAGAAAGATAATCATTATGGCTAGAAGAAAAAAAGTAGAAGACACAGTAAAAGATTATTCATTAGAAGAATATAAGCATGAAATAGCTTCAGATAATATTAATGATAATATGCTTATTTATTCTGGTGCTGCTATTATGCGAATGATACCAGATGCTAGAGACGGTTTAATTCCTGTACAGCGTAGAGTATTACATACTATGAAAAAAGACGCGAAATTAACTGATAGTTCTAAGCATATGAAAGTAGCAAAAGTAGCTGGTCTTGTTTTAGGTTATCACCCTCACGGTGATCAATCAGTATCTGATGCGCTTATGAGAATGTCACAAGAATGGAATTATTGTCTACCTTTAACAGATGTTGCTGGTAATAAGGGTACAGCACTTACTAGCAGCAATTGGGCTGCATCTAGGTACGTTGAATGTAGGTTGACACCTTATTCTGAATTAATGTTAAAAAACATGAATAAAAACGCTGTAGATATGGTTCCCAATTATGATAACACTGCAATGGAACCTACAGTATTACCTACCGAAATACCATTATTATTCACTAATGGTACGTCAGGTAATTCTAAAATTGCTGTTGGTTTCTCTACAGATATTCCACCACATAATCCAATAGAACTATTAACAGCAGCAGAAGAACAAAATAGAAAACCTAATATAACATTAGAAAAACTATTAGAAATAGTTAAAGGACCAGATCTTCCTACTGGAAACACTCTGCTAGGACTAGAAGAATTAGAAAAAATATATTCTAAGGGTTATGGTAAATTTGTTATTAGAGCACAAGCAACTATTGAAGACAAAGATATTATTATTGATGAAATTCCTTATGGCACAATGAGAAAACCACTTATTGACGCTATGATCAAAGCAATTAGTAGTAATAATATTGAAACACAAGTAAAATCAATAGAAGATGAAACTATTGGAAATGATGATGGTACAGAAAATACTAGAATAGTAGTTTCCTGTGAAAAGAATTCAGACCCAGACAATATTCTAAAATTCTTATACAAGAAAACTGATTTACAAAAGAACTATAATTGTAGAATGCTTGCTATTGTAGATGGTAAACCACAATTCTTGTCACTAAAAGATTACTTAGAGATTTTCTTAGATTTTCGTAGAGAAACTACTAGAAGAGTTTACAATTTTGATTTACAAAAAAATAAAGATAGGCTACATATTGTTGATGGTTTCTTAAAGATGATAGATATCGCTGAAGATGTTATTAAAACTATTAAAGAATCTAATGGTAAACAAGATTCTGCAGCACAAATATCTAAACTTTATGGTTTTACATCAGTACAAGCTGAAGCAATTGTAAGTATGCAACTATATAGGATTTCTAACCAAGACTTACAAGCATTACAGAAAGAAAAAACACAGTTAGAAAAAGAAATAGAAAGATTAGATAAGATATTAAATGATGATAAAGCATTTAAACGTGAGATTTCTAAATTATTAAAGAAAACTATCAAAGATCTAGGTGATATTCCACGAAAATCTAAGATAGACAAAGAAACTGACACTGATGTTGAAGTTAAAACAACTAATCTTATCAATGAGCAAGACGTTATGGTTGTAGTAACTCATAATGGTATTCAGAGAATGACACAACAAGTATATGATAATAATAAAGATAAAGTAGATAGTTCTACCATTGTTAGTGTTTTTGATGCTAAAACTACTGATGGTGTTATGATGCTTACTAAGAATGGTTTAGCAATGCAGAGAATAATACATGAAGTAGAAAATCAGTCTATTAGAAATGATCCAGAAGATCTACATAGACAAGCAGCAACTTTCAAAGCAGATGATGAGATTATTTATAGTGTTCCTTTCAATATGAATAATATTAAAGATTTAGATCTTACTATTGTGAGTGTTACTGCGAAAGGACAAGTAAAACGTAGTCCATTAAATGCTTCACTACTTGCTTTTACTCAGAAAGGTTATCTCACTAGAACAAAACCTTATAATGGTTTGAAAGTAAAAGGTGACGAAGTTATTTGGGTTAAAGTAGTGCCTGAAGAAGAAGCTAATAATATGAAACTACGATTAACTAGAAATGGTAAAGGTAGAGCAACAATAGTAGATGTGAAAGAATTATCTACTCAAGGTGCTTCAGGATCTGTCTCTTATACACATCTGACGCTGCCGACGAAGGCTTAGGTGTAGAT
>OJLL01000176.1_pt1:17500-19522 | contig 19522 bp, 11 predicted proteins | sample 1596941 | NCBI WGS metagenome assembly OJLL01 (sample SAMEA3904689, study PRJEB24821) | metagenome | biome: Builtin; feature: hospital; material: surface | place: USA | collected 2013-08-13 | reverse complement strand
TTAGTCTCGTGGGCTCGGAGATGTGTATAAGAGACAGGTAATAGGCTAAGGATAGGCCTTGTTTGATATTTCTTTATTATTATTATTATTTGCAATCTGAGTCTCGTGATCTATCGAAAGAATCAACGAAGGAAAAAGCATTAGCGGCATCTATTAAAGAGCCATAATACTTTTTCTAGCATTCCTAGAAAAAATGGATTGATCCATTGACAGGAGTTTTATGGGCACTTCTTCGGATTTTAAAAGGGAATAAGTATAATAAAAAAAACCTCACAAATTTTTAATGCTTGAAACACTGATAAAATCGAAATTACATTTCGAAAATAAAATAATCGGTAAGTGCGCAATATGTGACTCCCAAGGCAAGATCTTATTATGCATATTCTCTCATTATACAACTACTATGCCTAATTTTTTCTCATATAAATCGTGTATACACTTAAAAAATTCCTTTTTTTAGCAGTAAAAAGTAAAGAGGGAAACAAAAAGGGGGGTCGGGCCTTCTTTAGTATCCATCTAAAACTAAAATTATGGGAAGATCTCGTTCATTGAAATATAAAATTTAGGAATAATTTGGTTGGAATTTACAAGAATACGTATCCTTTTGCTTTCGAGATACAAATATGGGAATCCTTGAAATATCTCTTTGATTGAAATAATTTTATTCATAGAATACATTACTCCACTAGAATCCAATGTAAGGTAAGCCCTAAATGAAAATATTTTTGAAAAAATTCAAAACATGTTGCAAAACGATCTAGAAAACAATTGATATGGTTTGATTCCTCAATCAATTCGTAGTACCTCTAGAGTCCACTTCTTCCCCATACTACGAGTGAAAGGGAAAAAGTAAAGACTACCATTAAAGCAGCCCAAGCGAGACTTACTATATCCATGTGAATTATGTCCCCTATCTCTATGAAGGAATTATTCCAATATTGCTCATTAATAATAGTCGAATCACCGGCGCAGAGTCAAAAAGGGACTCTGACCGAATACTGTTGATGAACTAATCTCAATAACTTCTACTAAATTCCTATACAACTTTAAGGGAATGTTACGAATAGAACATAGAACATATAGGAATAATAAGGCCTGTTCTTTTTGCCCGTTGTTATCTCTATAGAAGTTAATTCTATTTTCCATTCAGTCTAATATTGAATGTGAACACTCATAAATTCTCGTGAGTATGTATAAATATACAGTAAATACTCTGCCAGTATACATTACATTAGTAGTAGAATAGAGGGGGATCTGGAAGTCGTGATAGCCCTTCCACCATTTTTAATCCTAGATGCAAAGATTTACTACAATATTTTCGAAAACCCCCCAAACGAATGCACAATCCGTTTCTGCTGCCGGGAAAAAAAAGGTGAGTTATATATCAACAGAACAGAATAAGGGACTTCGAGTCTTTTATTGATCAGGCGACACCCGGATTTGAACTGGGGAAAAAGGATTTGCAGTCCCCCGCCTTACCACTCGGCCATATCGCCAAAATAATACAAAAAATAGATGGAAATTTTCCTGTTTAAGGGTGGATTACTGAACCTCTTTTTACTTGTATCTTGAAGCCTTTTTATTTCTTCTTTTCGGAAAAGAAGGGCCCTTTCCTCTTTTTTTTTTATTGAATTTTATCCACTTCTTCGATTGATTGTATAGTATCTCAAAACACACAAACACAATGCCTAAAAACTTCCTCTCACTTTTCTATTGAAAGTAAAATGAAAATGTGGATTTTTAGGCACAAAAAACAAGTTGATGGCAAATTTAAACCATTCACTATTTGATGGCAAATTTGAACCATTCACTATTGACTCCTGGCTGCAAATTCATGAATGAGTCTTGGATTTGAATATTCAATTTTTTCCTAATGGCACAAGAAACTAAAAAATGATACATAACTAATCAATTTTTATTCAGTATTTTTTTTTAATTTCTCCATTTTGATTATAACAATATATATGGGTATATGTAAACCCCAGAACATAAATTGTTACATAGATATCTAATTGGTTATCT
>OJLL01000176.1_pt1:7500-10000 | contig 19522 bp, 11 predicted proteins | sample 1596941 | NCBI WGS metagenome assembly OJLL01 (sample SAMEA3904689, study PRJEB24821) | metagenome | biome: Builtin; feature: hospital; material: surface | place: USA | collected 2013-08-13 | reverse complement strand
ACAGAATATATTATTTCTTGCTATGGAGCCCGGAAGGGAGTTGTGGATACTGCTGTACGAACTTCAGATGCTGGATATCTCACGCGCAGACTTGTTGAAGTAGTTCAACACATTGTTGTACGTCGAAAAGATTGTGGCACCGTCCGAGGTATTTCTGTGAGTCTTGGAAACGGGATGATGCCGGAAAATATTTTTATCCAAACATTAATTGGTCGTGTATTAGCGGATGATATATATATGGGTACACGATGTATTGCCACTAGAAATCAAGATATTGGTAGTGGACTTGTCAATCAATTCATAACCTTTCGAGCACAACCCATATATATTCGAACTCCCTTTACTTGTAGGAGTACATCTTGGATCTGTCAATTATGTTATGGCCGGAGTCCTACTCACGGTGACCTGGTCGAATTGGGAGAAGCTGTGGGTATTATTGCGGGTCAATCTATTGGAGAGCCCGGCACTCAATTAACATTAAGAACCTTTCATACCGGCGGAGTATTTACAGGGGGTATTGCAGAACATGTACGAGCCCCCTCTAATGGAAAAATAAAATTCAATGAGGATTTGGTTCATCCGACACGTACACGTCATGGGCATCCTGCTTTTGTATGTTCTATAGATTTGTATGTAACTATTGAAAGTGAGGATATTCTACATAATGTGAATATTCCACCCAAAAGTTTTCTTTTAGTTCAAAATGATCAATATGTAGAATCAGAACAAGTGATTGCTGAGATTCGCGCAGGAACATCCACTTTGAATTTTAAAGAGAAGGTTCGAAAACATATTTATTCTGATTCAGAGGGAGAAATGCACTGGAATACCGACGTGTATCATGCACCTGAATTTACATATGGAAATGTTCATCTCTTACCAAAAACAAGTCATTTATGGATATTATTAGGAGAGCCGCGCAGATCTGATCTAGTCTCCCTTTCGATCCACAAGGATCAAGATCAAACGAACGCTCGTTCTTTTTCTGTCACGAAAAGATCTATTTCTAACCTCTCGGTAACTAATGATCAAGCGAGACACAAATTCTTTAGTTCGGATTTTTCTGGTAAAAAAGAAGAAGAACGCCCTGATTATTCAGAACTTAATCGAATTGTTCGTTGTAATCTCAGATATCCGACCATTCTATACGCCGATTATGATTTATTGGCAAAGAGACGAAGAAAAAGATTCATTATTCCACTCCAATCGATTCAAGAACGTGAGAACGAACTAATGCCTCTTTCGGGCATCTCGATCGAAATACCCATAAATGGTATTTTTCATAGAAATAGTATTCTTGCTTTTTTCGATGATCCTCGATACAGAAGAAAGAGTTCGGGAATTACTAAATACGGCACTATAGAAGTCTATCCAATCGCCAAAAAAGAGGATTTAATTGAGTATCGAGGAGTCAAGGAATTTAAGCCAAAATACCAAATAAAAGTGGATCGGTTCTTTTTCATTCCCGAGGAAGTGCATATCTTACCTGGATCTTCTTCCATAATGGTACGGAACAATAGTATTATTGGGATAGATACACAAATAGCTTTAACTACAAGAAGCCGAGTAGGCGGATTGGTTCGAGTGGAGATAAAAAAAAAAAGAATTGAACTAAAAATATTTTCTGGAGATATCCATTTTCCTGGAGAGACAGATAAGATATCTCGACATAGTGGTGTCTTGATACCACCAGGAACGGGAAAGACAAATTCGAAAGAATCAAAAAAAGGGAAAAACTGGATCTATGTCCAACGGATCACACCTACCAAGAAAAAGTATTTTGTTTTGGTTCGACCTGTAGTCACATATGAAATAACAGACGGTATAAATTTAGTAAGACTTTTCCCCCCGGATCTCTTGCAGGAAATGGATAATGTGCAACTTCGAATTGTCAATTATATCCTTTATGGAAATGGCAAACCAATTCGGGAAATTTATAACACAAGTATTCAATTAGTTAGGACTTGTTTAGTATTAAATTGTAACCACGACAAAAAAAGTTCTTATATCGAAGAGATCCGTACTTCCTTTGTTGAAATAGGGATAAATGGTTTGAGTCGAGATTTTATAAAAATAGACTTAGTGAAATCCCCTATTTCGTATACCCCAAAAAGGAATGATCCTTCGGGTTCAGGATTTATCTCTGAGAATCGATCAGATTGCACCAATATCAATCCGTTTTCTTCCAGTTTTTTCGACTATTCCAACGCAAGGATTAAAGAATCCCTTAATCAAAACCAAGGAACTATTCATACATTGTTGAATAGAAATAAGGAATACCAATCTTTGATAATTTTGTCATCCTCTAATTGTTTTCGAATGGGCCCATTCAACGATGTAAAATATCACAATGTGATAAAAGAATCAATTAAAAAAGATCCCACAATTCCAATTAGGAATTTCTTGGGCCCTTTAGGAACAGCCCTTCAAACTGCGAATTTTTATTCATTTTCCCATTTAATAACTTATAATCAGATCTTGGTAATTAACTATTTGCAAC
>OJLL01000176.1_pt1:0-5000 | contig 19522 bp, 11 predicted proteins | sample 1596941 | NCBI WGS metagenome assembly OJLL01 (sample SAMEA3904689, study PRJEB24821) | metagenome | biome: Builtin; feature: hospital; material: surface | place: USA | collected 2013-08-13 | reverse complement strand
AACCCACAAACCATTCCGACTGGCGGTCAGAATTTCTTCGAATATGTACTTGAATTCATTCGAGATGTGAGTAAAACTCAAATTGGCGAAGAATATGGCCCCTGGGTTCCTTTTATTGGAACAATGTTTCTATTTATTTTTGTTTCTAATTGGTCAGGAGCGCTTTTACCTTGGAAAATTATACAATTACCTCATGGGGAGTTAGCCGCACCCACGAATGATATAAATACTACTGTTGCTTTGGCTTTACTCACGTCAGTGGCGTATTTCTATGCGGGTATTACCAAAAAGGGATTGGGTTATTTCGGGAAATATATTCAACCAACCCCAATCCTTTTACCCATTAACATCTTAGAAGATTTCACAAAGCCTTTATCACTTAGTTTTCGACTTTTCGGAAATATATTAGCTGATGAATTAGTAGTTGTTGTTCTTGTTTCTTTAGTACCTTTAGTGGTTCCTATACCTGTCATGTTCCTTGGATTATTTACAAGTGGTATTCAAGCTCTGATTTTTGCAACTTTAGCCGCGGCTTATATAGGGGAATCCATGGAGGGCCATCATTGACTAGTTTTTGAAATATTAGTTTTTAGTTTATCCCAAGGCAACGTATGCGCGTCTCAAAAAGAATTTAATGTAATTAGGAAATCTAAATATATAACTCACTATATACAATATACAATCTAGAGTAATATCAAAAGACATTAGAGTAGAGAATTTTAAAATAAAAAAGGGATTCAGAAAAAATAGGGTGATTCAGATTGGAGAGGGAGGTTTTGTTAGGTATATTATATGTAAATATATTGCTATGCTCTAAGTCAACTTGTTTTTCGACGCAAAATTCTCGAATCCGATTGAATCTAAGATCAATGAAGAGTTGGTTTACGTTATGGAAGAAAGACATGTATATGTGGTTGATATTAAATATTGACTAGTTCTATATGAACTAAAGATATATTTAATTTGTCCTACTACTAGTGAAATTGCCCTACTACTCGAAATTTCGATGGATATTCCAATAGAAGTCCTTCCGTATCCTCTGGGACTGTGAGTTGAATGAATAAACAGATGAAATCAAGAAAAAAATCGAAGAATTCAAAGAATGGTTCGGAACAAAGAAATGGACGGACGAAAGTCGTACGGATTCGAAAAGACTTTGTCGATAGAAACTAACAAAGAGATATCGAAGTAAAGTAGTTTTGATCCTTTAATAAGATTTTTTTACTTCAATTTGCAGTTTGTAGTGACTTCGACTGGATGAATTGTAGCGATGGAATGATTAAGTTAGAATTTATCGGCTGACTGTATCATTAACCATTTCTTTTTTTTGTATGAGGGACTTATCATGAATCCACTGATTTCTGCCGCTTCCGTTATTGCTGCTGGATTGGCTGTAGGGCTTGCTTCTATTGGACCTGGAGTTGGTCAAGGTACTGCTGCGGGCCAAGCTGTAGAAGGTATCGCGAGACAGCCCGAGGCGGAGGGAAAAATACGAGGTACTTTATTGCTTAGTCTAGCGTTTATGGAAGCTTTAACAATTTATGGCCTGGTTGTAGCATTAGCACTTTTATTTGCGAATCCTTTTGTTTAATCTTATAAATAAGAAAAATAAAATTTTTGCATATCGTATTGCCTTGAACCTGTCATTTGCTTTTTCGAATTACACCAAGGTTTCATTCCGAGAATTACTTATTCGTTGAGAAAATAACCCACGGGAAGGGCTGATTTGCGGATGAGGAATTAGCATACCCACTCGCTTTCAGCCTTCCCGTTCATAGTCTAAGGAAACCCCTTTTTAGGTTTTTTAGGAAGGGTTTCAATCAAGGGGGTAATTCACCATTTATAAATCGAATCTTTTTTGACTCGATTTTTAAATAGTAAAATGGGTATATATATATATCAATATATCAAAGGGGGGGCAGGGCGATACAAAAAGAACTCTGTTCTTTTTTTTTTTTAGTCTATCTATAAGAGGAGATCATATGAAAAATGTAACCGATTCTTTCGTTTCTTTGGGCCACTGGCCGTCCGCCGGGAGTTTCGGGTTTAATACCGATATTTTAGCAACAAATCTAATAAATTTAAGTGTAGTGCTTGGGGTATTGGTTTTTTTTGGAAAGGGAGTGTGTGCGAGTTGTTTATTTCAAGAATAGGCTGGATCCAACCAGCTGTACTTTTTATGTTATAACTAGGAAAGAGAGGTACATGATCTCACGAATGACTTTTGAATAAAGAAATCATATGCAAGAACCATAGCATTTCGTGATTCGTTGGTAAATCCACTTTGATTCTCTATCAACCAAAAATGTGGGACCATTGACATTAACTATGGTTAAAGCTAAATCGTTTGAAGTCCAGACGCGGCATGGTACTCTTTCTACCACTATATGTAATATAAGAGATGCTTTGAAAACGCAAAATTTATCTATATAGAACACTCATATGGATAAAATTTTTTGAACCGCTTATTAGAAAAATTGGGATTAAACTCCCGTTTATCCAATGCTGAATCGACGACCTATGTATTATGTATTAAAGGAAGAAAACAAAACCTTTTTTTGTGTTTTTGGATAAAAAAAAGAAACAACTTTGTTGACAATTACATATTTTTGTTTGGTCAGAAGAGTCCTCCGACTTTTTTGGTTTTGGCTTAGTGATTGGTTTTGATATTTTTAGTTTGGAATATGAAGAGAGTAGAGGATAGGCTCATTACATTCAAAAAAATATGGAATTTATCAAAATCATAAGTAATTTAAGTAATTGAGCGTGAGAGCCAAATGAATCGAAAGATTCATGTTTGGTTCGGGAAGGGATCATGGAAGTTTTTAAATGAATGGAAAGAGAATCTACTTTCATTAAGTGATTTATTAGATAATCGAAAACAGAGGATCTTGAATACTATTCGAAATTCAGAAGAACTGCGTGGGGGAGCCATTGAACAGCTGGAAAAGGCCCGGACTCGCTTACGAAAAGTGGAAATGGAGGCAGATCAGTTTCGAGTCAATGGATACTCTGAGATAGAGCGAGAAAGATTGAATTTTATTAATTCCACTTCTAAGACTTTGAAACAACTAGAAAATTACAAAAACGAAACTATTAATTTTGAACAACAAAGGGCGATTAATCAAGTCCGACAGCGGGTTTTCCAACAAGCCTTACAAGGGGCTCTAGGAACTCTGAGTAGTTGTTTGAACAATGAGTTACATTTACGTACGATACGTGACAATATTGGCATGTTGGGGGCAATAACCGATTAGTCCTTCGACTCTAGGTATTATTTATTTTATTTTTTTTTTTCAAAAACGAAGTAAGAAATACTCATGGTAACAATTCGAGCCGACGAAATTAGTAAGATTATCCGTGAGCGTATTGAGGAATATAATAGAGAAGTAAAGATTGTAAATACCGGTACCGTACTGCAAGTAGGTGACGGCATTGCTCGTATTCATGGTCTTGATGAAGTAATGGCGGGTGAATTAGTAGAATTTCAAGAGGGTACAGTAGGCATTGCTCTGAATTTGGAATCAACAAATGTCGGTGTTGTATTAATGGGTGATGGTTTGCTGATACAAGAAGGAAGTTCTGTAAAAGCAACAGGAAGAATTGCTCAGATACCCGTGAGTGAGGCCTATTTGGGTCGTGTTGTAAATGCCCTGGCTAAACCTATTGATGGTAGGGGTGAAATTGCAGCTTCTGAATATCGGTTAATTGAATCTCCTGCTCCGGGTATTATTTCACGACGTTCCGTATACGAGCCTCTTCAAACGGGGCTTATTGCTATTGATTCGATGATACCTATAGGGCGTGGTCAGCGAGAATTAATTATTGGGGACAGACAAACAGGTAAAACAGCAGTAGCAACAGATACGATTCTGAACCAACAAGGCCAAAATGTAATATGTGTTTATGTAGCTATTGGTCAAAAAGCATCTTCTGTGGCTCAGGTAGTGACTAATTTCCAGGAAAGGGGAGCGATGGAATACACTATTGTGGTAGCTGAAACGGCAGATTCTCCTGCTACATTACAATATCTCGCTCCTTATACAGGCGCTGCTCTGGCGGAATTTTTTATGTACCGCAAACGACACACTTTAATAATTTATGATGATCCCTCTAAACAGGCACAAGCTTATCGACAAATGTCTCTTCTATTACGAAGACCGCCTGGTCGCGAAGCTTATCCAGGGGATGTTTTTTATTTACATTCACGCCTTTTGGAAAGAGCTGCTAAATTAGGTTCTCTTTTAGGTGAAGGAAGTATGACTGCTTTGCCAATAGTTGAAACTCAATCGGGAGATGTTTCGGCTTATATTCCTACTAATGTAATTTCGATTACTGATGGACAAATATTCTTATCTGCCGATCTATTCAATGCTGGAATAAGACCTGCTATTAATGTGGGTATCTCCGTTTCTAGAGTGGGATCTGCAGCTCAAATTAAAGCTATGAAACAAGTTGCTGGCAAATTAAAATTGGAACTGGCGCAATTTGCAGAATTAGAAGCCTTTGCACAATTTGCTTCTGATCTTGATAAAGCTACTCAAAATCAATTGGCAAGAGGTCAACGATTGCGTGAATTGCTTAAACAATCCCAATCCGCCCCTCTTGCGGTAGAAGAACAGATAATGACTATTTATACCGGAACAAATGGTTATCTTGATTCATTAGAAATTGGACAGGTAAGGAAATTTCTTGTTGAGTTACGTAGTTACCTAAAAACAAATAAACCGCAGTTTCAAGAAATAATATCTTCTACCAAGATATTCACCGAGGAAGCAGAAGCCCTTTTGAAAGAAGCTATTCAGGAACAGATGGAACGTTTTATACTTCAGGAACAAGTATAAAGGATTTTCTAAAAGTTCTCAAAAAAAGGGATAATTGAGCGTCTCGCATTCAAGTCTTTTTGAAAGACTTTCTTAATATCGAAATATAAAAAATATATATATATATATCTGTCTCTTATACACATCTGACGCTGCCGACGAAGGCTTAGGTGTAGA
>OJLL01000174.1_pt1 | contig 19602 bp, 18 predicted proteins | sample 1596941 | NCBI WGS metagenome assembly OJLL01 (sample SAMEA3904689, study PRJEB24821) | metagenome | biome: Builtin; feature: hospital; material: surface | place: USA | collected 2013-08-13 | reverse complement strand
GCCTTCGTCGGCAGCGTCAGATGTGTATAAGAGACAGGCGTCGATACGTCCGGTACGTCCTACGTCAACCTGGAATCCACCATTGACGGTCAGGCCATCACCGCCAAGCTCGGATTCAAGCAAGCGCTGGATCTCTATAACCGTTTTAAGCACCTTGAAAACGATGGCGTGACGCTGCGCTACCTCAACGCGGAGGGCGAGTTCGTCCAGGGCGTGAAGCGGGACATCGACAAGGGCTCGCGGACCATGACGCTGACCTACCCAGAAGGCCAGGAGCCGGATAACCCGTTCATCATGCAGTTCTACAACAAGGACACGCAGTCGGCGGAGCTGGTGGTCACGCTCACCGATCCGAATCAGGCCAATGCCGCCGAGGTGCCGCCGGAGCAGCAGCTGGGCGCCGACGGCGACAACGCAGCGGAGGCGTCCGGGGATGAGGACGGAAACTCCGGGCGGAACTTGGCCATTAGCGTGGTTATTGCCGCGGTCGTTGCCGTGCTGGTGGGCCTGGTTCGCTGGTGGTGGAGGCGTCGTCAAGTCTAGGCTTTAGCCTTTATCTGAGGGGATTGGCTGGCTATAATCGCGTAGATGGTGCCCGAGGGGGTAGCCTGTAATCACGATTAATCACAATGATGTAAGCAGACGTGCGCACGTCTGAGGTATGGCCAGAGCTGAGGGCTATGTCGAGGGCTATGCTTAAGTCAAGGAAGCAGGTGTGACTGTGAGCGACGAGGGACTGTTTGACGCCTCGGAGGCCGAGGTCGGGTTGACTGGACGCCCACTCCGTGAGCTGCCGGAGCCGGAGCCGCTGGAAAAGCATGGCCCAGCAACGATCATTTCCATGTGTAACCAGAAGGGCGGCGTGGGTAAGACGACGTCCACCATCAACATGGGCGCCTGTCTGGCGGAGCTAGGCCGTAAAGTCCTGCTCGTTGACCTCGACCCGCAGGGTGCGCTGTCTGCAGGCCTGGGGCTCACGCACGATCAGATCGAGGACACGATCTACGACGTCATGCTGGATAGCCAGGTCTCGGTGCACTCGGCCATCGTCCACACGGGCGTGGCGGGGCTGGACCTTGTCCCCGCCAACATCGACCTGTCGGCGGCGGAGATTCAGATGGTCAACGAGGTCGGCCGCGAACACACCCTGGCCCGCGCGCTGCGCCCGGTGCGCAAGGACTACGACTTCATCATTATTGACTGCCAGCCGTCGCTGGGCCTGCTCACCGTCAACGCGCTGGCCTGCTCCCAGGGCGTTATCATCCCCATGGAATGTGAGTTCTTCTCCCTGCGCGGCTTGGCCTTGCTCACGGACACCGTTGAGAAGGTCGCCGACCGCATCAACTTCGATCTCGAAGTCATGGGCATCCTGGTCACCATGTTTGACCGCCGCACCCGGCACGCCCGCGAGGTCATGGACCGCGTGGTGGAGTATTTCGGGGACAAGGTCTTTGACACCGTGATTACCCGGACGGTGCGTTTCCCGGAGACCTCCGTGGCGGGCGAGCCCATTACGACGTGGGCGCCCAGCTCCCAGGCGGCGAAGCAGTACCGTGACCTGGCCAAAGAGGTCATCGAGCGGGCGACTGTCTAAACCGCGATGACGCAACCGGAGATTACCGGCTTCCGCATCGCGCTGGGCAATTTTGAGGGGCCCTTCGACCTGCTCCTGCAGCTCATCCAGTCAAAGAAGCTGGATGTCACGGAGGTGGCCCTGTCGGAGGTGACCGATGAGTTCGTGGCCTATACCCGCGCCCTCGGGGAGACCGCGGACCTAGATGAAACCACCGAGTTCCTCCTCATTGCCGCTACCTTGCTGGATCTCAAGGCCGCGCGCTTGCTCCCGCGCGGGGAGGTCGATGACCTAGAAGACCTGGAGCTGCTGGAGACGCGCGATCTGCTTTTCGCCCGCCTGCTGCAGTACAAGGCGTACAAGCAAGTGGCAGACCAGTTCGCGCTGTGGCAGCGCCAGGCCTGCCGGCGCTACCCGCGGGCGGTGGCCATGGAGGAGCGTTTCAGCGATCTCTTGCCGCCGGTCAAGCTGGGACATACCCCGGCGAGCTTTGCGGAGCTGGCCGCCGGCGTGTTTCGCCCGAAAGCACCCGAGGAGGTTGCCACCGGCCATATCCACCAGGTGGCGGTGTCCGTGCCGGAACAGGCCGGCAAGATCCTGGATACTCTCAAGCTGTTGGGCAGCGGCCAGTGGATGACCTTTGAGGCTTTGAACAGGGATTGCACGGTGACAATGGAGATCGTCGGGCGTTTTCTGGCGTTGCTGGAGCTCTATAAGGCCAAGGCGGTGGACGCAGAGCAGGAGGAGTCCTTAGGCCCGTTGGAACTGTCGTGGACGGGGCTGAACGTTGATCCGGCCGTCGTTGCCGCCGCCAACTGGGATTAGCGTACGATACCCAACCATGGAAGACATGGCCCTGCCCCTTATTTCGCAGCTGCGCTCGCGCCTGGAGTCCATTCTGCTTGTCGTGGACTCGCCCGCCAGCGTGGAGGCCCTGGCCCGCGCGCTGGATGCCGAGGTGAGTGTTGTGAGCGATGCCCTAAGGGCGCTCAAGCGGGAGCTGGATGAGCGCGGCTCCGGCATCGATCTCAGGGAAACCGAGGAGGGGTGGCGCTTCTACACTCGCCAGGACAACGCCGACGCCGTCGAACAGTTCGTGCTGGACGGCACCCAAACCAAGCTCTCCCGCGCAGCCCTGGAGACCCTGGCGGTGATTGCGTACCGCCAGCCGGTAACCCGTGCCCAGGTAGCCGGTGTGCGCGGCGTCAACGTCGACGGAGTCGTTCGGACCTTGGTGCTGCGTGGCTTGATCCGGGAGGTGGAGGCCACCGAAGGCCTGGCGCATCAGTACGAAACCACGGAGCTCTTCCTCGAGCTTCTGGGCATTGATTCTCTTGAGCGTCTGCCGGAGCTGGCGCCACTGCTACCGGACCTGGACCAGATTGAGGAGGACTATTCATAACGGGCCTTCCTGCGGTAGGATTGCGCGCGGATACTGGCGCTTCGCGCCGCCGCAAATTGAAGAACTATCGAGAGGACACAAACCCGTGACTCCACCCGCTCGCCGCGATGGCACACCGGAAAAGAAGCAGAGGGCCAGCGATAAGCTGGTTTCCAACGCTAAGCCGGCGCGCCACCAGCACGTAAAGAAGAAGCGTCCTGCCACCGCAGACTCCGTCGCCCGCGATTTGGGGGCTGACTGGCTGGTTGAGGATAACTCCCAGGCTAAGAAGAATGGGGGCCAGTCCGCCAAGGGCGAGCGCCTCCAGAAGGTCCTGGCTAAGGCCGGCGTGGCTTCTCGCCGCCACGCGGAGATTCTCATTGATGAAGGCCGCGTCGAAGTCAATGGCCAGGTCATCATCACCCAGGGCACCCGCGTCAATCCCAACGCCGACGTCATCCGCGTCGACGGTGTTCGCATCAACGTCAACGAGGACACGCAGTACTTCGTGCTGAACAAGCCGCGGGGCATGCAGTCCACGATGTCGGACGACATGGGCCGCCCGTGCGTCGGCGACGTCGTCGCGGACCGTGTCGTGTCCGGCCAGCGCCTGTTCCACGTGGGGCGCCTCGATGCCGATACCGAGGGACTGTTGCTGCTCACCAACGACGGCGAGCTGGCCAACCGCCTCATGCACCCGAAGTACGAGGTGCGCAAGACCTACCTGGCCACGGTGTTGGGTGAGGGCGATAACAAGCTCGTGCGCCAGCTCAAGCAGGGCGTCGAGCTGGAGGACGGCGTGGCCAAGGCAGACTTCGCGCAGATCGTGGATAAGAACCAGGGCTATTCGCTCATCCGCGTCGAACTGCACGAAGGCCGCAAGCACATCGTGCGCCGCATGCTCAAGGAGGCCGGGTACCCGGTGCAGCGCCTGGTGCGCACGAAGCTGCACACCGTGCAGTTGGGCGATATGAAGCCGGGCACCCTGCGTGCCCTGAATTCCAACGAGTTGACCAGCCTGTACAAGGCGGTGGGGATGTAAATGATTTCTAACATGCCAAACCAAGGCCTCATTGTGGCCGTTGACGGGCCGTCCGGCACGGGCAAGTCCACCACGTGCCGCGCGCTGGCCAAGCGCCTCGACGCCAAGTACGTCGATACCGGCGCCATGTACCGCGTGGCCACCCTGGCGGTGCTGCGCGCGGGTGTGGACCCGGCGGATACCGCCGCCGTCATTGGCGCTACTGCGAACCTGCCGCTGGAGGTCTCCGACGATCCGGACTCCACCCAGGTCATTTTTGACGGCGAAGACGTCTCCCGCGTTATCCGGGAGGACGAGGTCACCCGCAACGTCTCTGCCGTCTCCGCCATCCCGGAGGTACGTCAGAACCTGGTGGAGCTGCAGCGCACGTTGGCTGCGCGGGCCCACCGCGCGATTGTGGAGGGCCGCGATATTGGCACCGTCGTCCTGGCGGATGCGCCGGCGAAGGCCTTCATGACCGCCTCGGCCGAGGTGCGCGCGCAGCGCCGCCACGACCAGAACCTGGCGGCGGGCATTGAGTCAGACTTTGACACTGTGCTTGCTGACGTTGAACGGCGCGACGCTGCCGATTCCTCCCGTACCACCTCGCCGCTGCGCCCGGCTGAGGACGCCGTGCTCGTGGATACGTCTTCGATGACGCGCGACGAGGTACTCGAGGCGCTTGTTGACCTCATTAAGGAGTCTGCCGATGACTAATGATGCACACACTCCGGACGAGTCGGGCCAGGCACCCGAGGAGTTCGAGACCGAGTTCCACTACCCGGTGGGCAAGTTCGAAGAAGAATTGGTCCGCGATCCGCACGGCGGCTGGGCCCCGGCTGACTTCGACTCGGAGGAGTTCGACTACGAATTTGATGAGGCGGAGCTCGATGAGTCCGAGTTCAGCGAGGCGGACTACGGCGAGGACGGCAGCACCGAAGGCGACGAGGCTCCCCTGAGCGAAGAGGAGTGGGAGGCGCTCTCGCACGCATTTGGTGTCGACGAGCAGCACACCGAGGAAAACCTCTGCACCGTGGCCGTCGTCGGCCGCCCGAACGTGGGCAAGTCTTCGCTGGTCAACCGCTTCCTGGGGCGTCGCGAAGCAGTGGTGGAGGACCACCCGGGCGTGACCCGTGACCGCGTGTCCTACGTGGCGGATTGGAACGGCCAACGCTTCTTTGTCCAAGACACCGGCGGCTGGGACCCCAACGTCAAGGGCATTCACGCGGCGATCGCGCGCCAGGCGGAGCAGGCCATGGCCACCGCGGACGTCATCGTCTTCGTCGTCGACACCAAGGTGGGCATCACTGAGACGGATGCCGTGATGGCGCGCAAGCTGCAGCGCTCCGAGGTGCCGGTGATTCTGGTGTCCAACAAGTTCGATTCGGAGACCATGTACGCCGACATGGCGGAGTTCTACGCACTGGGCCTGGGCGATCCCTGGCCGGTATCCGCGCAGCACGGCCGCGGCGGCGCCGACGTCCTGGATGAGATCCTGCGCCTGTTCCCGGAGGAGCCGCGAAACTCCTCCATTACGTCCGGCCCACGCCGCGTGGCGCTGGTGGGCAAGCCGAACGTGGGCAAGTCTTCGCTACTGAATAAGCTGACCTCGGAGGAGCGCTCGGTCGTCGACAACGCTGCAGGCACCACCGTGGACCCGGTGGACTCCCTGGTGCAGCTGGATGAGCGCCTGTGGAAGTTCATCGACACCGCGGGCCTGCGCAAGAAGGTCAAGAACGTCCAGGGCCACGAGTACTACGCCTCCCTGCGCACCCGCGGCGTCATCGACGCGGCGGAGGTGTGCATCATGCTTATCGACGCCTCCCAGGAAGTCTCCGAGCAGGACCAACGCGTGCTCAACATGATCCTGGAGGCCGGCAAGGCCCTCGTCATCGCCTTCAACAAGTGGGACCTGGTGGACGAGGACCGCCGCTACTACCTGGACCGCGAGATCGATGAGAACCTGCGCCACCTGCCGTGGGTAACGCGTGTGAATATCTCCGCCGAGACCGGCCGCGCCCTGCAGAAGCTGGAGCCGGCCATGATTGAGGCGCTGGAGAGCTGGGATCAGCGCGTGTCCACCGGCCAGCTCAACAACTGGATGCGCGAGGCCATCGCGGCTAACCCGCCGCCGATGAACAACAACCGCCTGCCGCGCGTGCTCTTTGCCACCCAGGCATCTACGCAGCCGCCGACGATTGTGCTGTTTACTACCGGATTCCTGGATGCCGGCTACCGCCGTTACCTGGAGCGCAAGTTCCGCGAGCGCTTCGGCTTCCACGGCTCTCCGGTGCGCATCGCGGTGCGCGTGCGCGAGCGCCGCCAGCGCCGCTAGGCAGGAACCATCACGGCCTAGATCCAGCCGTTGGTTTCAGCGCGGCGGGCGGCCTCGAAGCGGTTGCTCGCCCCAGTCTTGGACATGACGGCGGAGATGTGGTTGCGTACCGTGCCGCCGCTGAGGTGCAGCGAGCTCGCGATATCGGCAGAGCCGGCACCGCGAACGAGGAGGCGGCAGACATCGATTTCGCGTTCGGTGAGAGGATTGTCGGGGCTAAAGAGGATGTCCTGGGCCAGCTGCGGATCGATGACACGCAGGCCGGAGTGGACGCGGCGGATGGCATCGGCCAGCTGGTCTGGGGGAGTGTCTTTGACTAAGAAGCCGTCGACGCCCGCGTCGAGGGCCCGCTTGACGTAGCCGGCGCGCCCGAAGGTCGTGACGATAAGGCTGCGGCAGGCAGAGCCAGCTAGGCTCTGTGCCGCATCGATGCCATTCATGCCGGGCATCTCAATATCAAGCAGCGCTACGTCGACGCTTCGCTCGGCCACGAGTCGCGCAACTTCCGCGCCGGAAGAGCATTCCGCAAGGACCTCCATGTCCGGCTCGGTGTTGAGGAGCGCGGTGAGGGCGCCGCGGACGAGCGATTGGTCTTCGGCGATGAGAAGCCGGATGGGCGCGGTCATGGTTGCTTAAACCTCCTGCACAGTATGGTCGCTGCTGAAAGTGACGAGCACGGAGGTGACACCACCGGAGCGTTGGACAATGACCGTACCACCGGCGTCCTCCGCGCGGCGGCGCAGGCCCGCAAGACCCGTGAGGCCGGAGGCCAGGGCGCGCGAGGCATCATCTGTGAATCCGCCACCGTTGTCCGAAACCTGGAGGGAATCCGCAGCGAGGAAGACCCAGCACTGCGTAGCACCCGAGTGGCGCACGACGTTGGTGGTGAGCTCACGCAGCCCCCAGGAGAATACGTCCTCGTGGCGTGATGGGTGCGGGAAATTCTCCGGCATGTGAGCTCGGATTCCTGCCGTATCGAGGATCCGGCGCGCCGCCTGAACTTCGCCGGCAAAGGTGGGGTTCTTCATGCGCGTGACGGTGGAGCGTACCTCAGCCAGGGAGCGCCGCGACAGGGAGCTGATTTCTTCCAGCTCGCCGGCGGCTCGTGTGGGATCGCGCTCCAGGTAGCGGCGTGCCACCTCGGACTTGAGGTTGATAGCGGTCAGCGTGTGGCCCAGGAGATCATGAATATCGGAGGCGATGTCCTCGCGCTGCTGCGCGAGCTCCAAGTCGTGGCGCAGGGCCGTTTCGGTATCGCTGCGCTGCGACAGGGCACCCAGCACCACGAGGAACAGCGGCCAGCCAAAGATGACCAGGCAGAGGTAGACAAAGGCGGGACGGCCGAAGTACCACGCGGGTATGCTGGCGGCACAGCCGGTCAGCGCAACGATGGTTCCCGCCACCGTGAGCGGCTGGGTGTAGGCGACGATAGCCCCGAGATACGGCAAGAAGACGACCGCCCAGACGTCGTAGGCGGGGATAGCGGCAAGCGCGAGCACTGCGAGCAGCACCCAGCGAAGCGCCACCCGCTGGCGTTGTGACCAGCCGCGCGGCCAAGTCTGAAGGCTGCCGAAGGAAAAGAAGTAGGCGGCGGCGAAAGCGAACGTGATGACAACGGCCCAGACGCGTTGTGCGGAAGAATTGTCGGGCAGCACCAGAACCTGCAGGAGCGCCGGGAGGAGAAAGATGAGCCAGATGGCCGCGAATGCCGCGTCGCGGAGCGCGAAGTGCTTCATCAGGCGCGGCCCTTGTCGCGTTGGCGAAGGAGCAGGCAGATCCCGGCGAAAACCACTGTCCATACAGCGATGTTAACGCATGCGTACCACAGCGGGTCGTCGATAAAGAGGTGCTCGCCGTCGACCATCTGGGCCCCGTCAGACAGCGGCCAGCGAGCAAGGGCCTGCGCGCCGTACATGGGACTAAAGCGGCCGATGCTCAGGATAGATTCCTTGAGCGGCATGAAGACGTTTCCGGCGAAGGCCAGGATGACGATGCTTGAGGACGCAATGGAGACGGTGTTCTCCGAGGGGATGAGCATGGTGCAGGCCATGCCGTAGATTCCGAACGGAATGGCGCACGCCAGCGTTAGGAGGAAGGACTTTAGCCACTGCTCGGGCTGCATGCTGGCCTTGGTGAGCGCTCCGGTGACGAAGACGGCGGTCACGGGCAAAAGAGCCCGTACTGCGATGTTGAGGAAGCCGGCCCAGGCCAGCTGGGAGGGGCGCAGAGGAGTCAGCGCTAGCTGCCGGCCCCAGCCGGTACGATGCTGGGCCACTATCGCCCCCGCAGCACCCACCGCGCCCGTGGCGCCGGCATAGAGGGCCATACCAATCATGACGAGGGCAGCGACGTTTCCGCCATTAAACTCAACGTCGCCATAGTCTTGCATGGCGCCGAAGAGGATATAGAAGACCACCGGAAGGCCAACGCTGAAAAAGAGCGTGGGTATGTCCCGGCGGAGTCGCTTGAGATCGAGGGCAGCGTAGCGCAGGGTGGTCGAGGTATTCGGCATGGACACTCCTTATCGGGTTGAGTTGTCGGGCCCGGCGCTGGAGAGCTCCACGAAGGACTCCTCCAGGCTGTGGGCGCTAATCGTGATGTCGCACGCGCTGGTGTGGGTAAGCAGGTAGCGTGCCACTGCGTCCGAGTCACGAGTGGTGATGGTGAGAGCGGTGGCGGTGTGCTCCCGGTGGAGCGCACCGGGCAGCGGGGCGCGCAGGAGGCTGGCGGGAACCCCCGCAGGAAAGCTCGCGCGCACGGTGCGCGTCGCATGAGCGTCGCGGATCTCCTCCGTGGTGCCATCGGCGCGGATCTGCCCCTTGTCCAGCATGATGATGCGCTGGGCAAAGGCGTCGGTCTCGTCCAGGTAGTGCGTGGTGAACAGGATGGTGCGGCCAGCTTGGGCCTCGTTGCGCATGGACTCCCAGAAGTGTCGGCGGGCGCTGGTGTCCATGCCGGCCGTGGGTTCGTCGAGAAGCAACAGCTCTGGGTCGCCGAGGAGAGCTAGCCCAAAGCGCAGGCGCTGCTGTTCGCCGCCGGAGCATCGACCGACCCGCCGCGAGAGGAGGTTACCGAGGCCCGCGCGCTCAATAACGTCCGAATAGGCGCGCCGGGTGGGGAAGGTGGCGCCGATGAGTTCCAGGGTCTCTTTGACCGTGATATCGGGCAGGAGGCCGCCGGTCTGCAGTACCGCGCCAACGCGGCCGCTGTTAATGGCGTTGCGCGGGGTATCGCCGAGGACCTCGATGACGCCTGCGGTGGGGGTGGTGAGCCCCAAGATGAGGTCGATGAGAGTGGACTTGCCGGCGCCGTTGGTGCCCAGCAAGCAGGTGATCTGTCCGCGGGGGAGGGTCAGGGAGACGTCGTCAAGCGCGCGCACTGGAGTGCGGGAGGAAGCGTGAAAAGTCTTGATGATGCCGGATGCGCAGATAGCCGGCGGTGAAGTCTGTGTGTTCATACCTTCACGCTAGGAAGGGCAGGAAGACACCACCTAGGCCCCGCGTCATCACTCTGGCATGACAGCTGTCATGGGATGTGCCGGCTGCTATTCTCCGGTGCGCGCTAGGACGAAGGCGTCCGTGCGGTACGGGATGGCCAGCTTCTGGCCGGGCTGAAAGCCCATGTGCTCGAAGAGGTACCAGTTGAGGTTGTAGGTCATGCGCTCATGAATCGTGCTCCCGTTGCGCAGCCAGTAGGAGCGCGTATGCATCAGTTGATGCAGCTGTTCCGGGGTAAGGGAATGCTCCCAGGTCAGGCGGAGCTCGTCGCGCACTTCCCACGGGGCGGCGATGGTGGGATAGAAGCCGGGGCGTTGCACGTCGCCGGAGTGCATGATGCGCGCCAGCCGCAGAATCCACGGGTCAGCACCCACGTCCAGTGTGTTCCACACCAGGAGCACTTTCCCACCCGGCGTCAGTACACGGTCGAACTCGGCGCAGGCGCGTTCCACATCTACCCAATGCCAGGTTTGGGCGCAGGTGATGGCGTCCACACTGCCGCCGGCGAGCGCGGTGTCTTCGGCGGTGGCTCGCCAACACGGCACGCCCAGCTCAGCGAGTACCCGCGTCATGTCGGGGGAAGGATCGCTGGCGTAGACCACGGGGTTGTCTAGCGTCGCGGTGAGCTTGCCGGTACCGGCACCGACGTCGAGCACGGAGTGCGCGGACGCAATGAGCTTGGCGACGTCCCCCGGGTACCCCGGCCGCACATCATCGTAGGTATCGGCGCCGTGCTCAAAGGCTCGCGCAGAGCGCGCGCGGAGCTCTGAGGTGCGAAAGGTCGGCCCCTCCTTCTCCGAGGCCGGGCGGTAGCTGGGGTAGTGCTGGGGCAGCGGATGGGAGGTACCAGGGGTCTGAGGCGGCTCGGAATTCATAGCGCTGTTAAACTTACCGCGCTTGCTTCGGCGCGCGGAAGCGCGGGCGCGGAGCAGTTCCGTTAGGACAGTAGAGGTACGACAGATGCGACATGAGAGTGGGTGGTCCGTGATGCGTGTAGGCGCAGTTAGCATGCAGCGGTCACGGCGCCGGCCATTCCGCCTACTCGCGGCGGCCTCCGCTACCGCGTGCGCCATGGCTGTGGCATCCTGCGGCAGCAGCGAGGACAACGCTCCTGAACAATCGCAGCCGTCCACGGCCTGGACCAATGACTTGGGCATTCCACTGTCGACACCACTGGTGGGGCCAGAACCAGGACACACCAAGAAGATGCAGCTGGCATCGGGCCGCACCTTCCTGCTGCACGTTCCGGAGGGCTACACCCCGGAGCGCTCGTGGCCGATCATTCTGGTCTTCCACGGCTGGAATGAAACAATCGATAGCCTGGAGGTCAACACTGGTTTTTCTGACTCCCGGGCTATCGTGGCCTATCCCCAAGGCGTGGACGGTGCGTGGTCGCCAGCACCCTATGCCAAGACGAGCACCGATGAGGACTTGCAGTTTGTTCATGACATGGTGGATGGGCTGCGGTCGACGTACCGGGTGAATGATAATGAAATCTTCGCCGCGGGCATGTCCAACGGCGGTGGCTTCGCCGCTTTCTTGGCCTGCCGCATGCCGGAAACCTTCCACTCCGTCGCCACGGTGTCAGCGGCCTACTACGAGGGCATCCACGATGGGTGTACGGATAGACCGGTAGGGCGGCTCGACCTCCACGGCACCAAAGACCCGGTGGTCAGCTACGACGGCGGCGTGCGGCACGAGACCCCGTATGCGTCCGTGAAGGAGGTTCTGCACGAGCACGAACGACGCAATAGGTGCTCGGGCAAGGTGGAAAGCGTCCGCCTGACCAACGGCGCGGAGAAGGAAACCTGGATTGGTTGCGAAGCTCCGCTGCAGCACATTCGCATCGAGGGCGGTTCCCATATCTGGCCGGGCGGATTCAATACCCGGCACATGGAGGTCGGCCCAGGCTTTGCCACCGATGCGGTGCTGGACTTCTTCGGCATCCCCGGCCGCCCGGCGAACACCAAGCAGGAGGACGCTACGGCATCGACGACGCGCCAGGCGCCTTAGTCCGAGGAGCCGTCGGTGCCTTGCTTGTCTGCGCCGCCAGTGGCTGCCCCGGTGAGGCGAATCTGCCGGAAGTGTATGCCCTCCAGTGCTGATACCCGAGCCAGGCAAATGTCTGCCACGGTGCGAAAACCCGCAGCGTAGGCGGCGCTATCCTCCCCGGTAGGCTGCGCTATCTGGACCAGATGGACGCTGCGCTCGCCGCCGTCTTCGCGGTTGAGCTCGGCGACTGCCTGGGCAGTTGTCCCGGAACCAGCAAAAAAGTCCAGCACCACTGCGTCCTTCCCGCCCGCGATGGCAATGAGGTGCTTGATCAGGCGTACCGGCTTGGGAAAGTCGAAAACGCCGGCAACGCCCAGCGCCTCTTCGGCGTCGCGCCGGCCCGAGCGGGTCACCCCGAAACGCTCGCCGTCCAAGATGGAACGCGGGCGTGCGCCCTTCTTCTGATAGTTCTTGGTGTAGACAAACCCGCGCCGGAAAACCAGCTCGTCGTAGCGCTCTGCCACCTTGTCGCGACCCCAGCGCCAGCGAGCCACGTGAGTCTTGCCCTGCGGCTGGTGCGGCCAGTACTCCCGGCCCTGCGGATCGGTGATGGGAAAGTCCAGGGAGGGAAGATAGCCCAACGTTTTCGAGTCAAGGCGCACAAGCGAATAGTTACCCTTGTCGTCACTGTGGTTGTACCGAGTCGACGTATGGCCCTGCGGATCGACGTTGAACCCAGGGTTGGCCGGGGACTTGGCGTAACACAGCACGTACTCGTGCTCGAGCACGGCGTACTTGGAATCGTTCTTGCCGGTTCCTCCCTTCTTCCAAATCATCTGTCCGGCAAAACAGTCCTCGCCGAAGACTTCATCCATGACCAGCCGCAGGTGCGCGCATTCGGATTCACCAATTGATACGAAGATAAATCCGGTGTCTGCGAGCACCTCTCGGGCCACAATGAGGCGGGGCAGCATCATGGAGAGCCAGCGCGCGTGCCATTGGCCAAAATTCTCGGACCGCATCTCGCGCCGCTGGCGAAAGTTGTCGTGGTAGACAAAGTCTTTGCCCGTGTTATAGGGCGGGTCGATATAGATGACGTCAGCGTGGAATCCTTGGGCGCGAAAACGCTTGAGGGCGTCCAGGTTGTCCGCCACGGTGACAGAATGCGGTGCGTCCTGCGGGCCAGTCTCTTCGCAGCGTGCAACATCCAGGGGCCGCTGAGCCTCCGCTGCGGCCGCTTCCTTCCCCAGCCACGTGAGGCCAAAGTACGGGGACTCCAGTGCAGGAGAGTGAGGGGCAGGAGATGCAGGCGAACTGTGCATGGTGGCGGCGAGGGAGTTTTCGGAGCTTCGGAGTAGTCTAAGTCTTACGTCGAATTCAACAGATTCAACAACGGAATTGTGCTGTGAATCAGGGTAGCGTACGCGCTGTGGAGTGAGGCGAACGACGGGCGTGAGACCTCGTATGAGAGCTCCTGTTGCCACCCCGTCAGTTTAACCGGAATGCGCAGTGACAGACACTTATTACGGAATGGTAACTGTAGCGAACCATGTTCAAACTTAAAAGCGTTCTGAGATTGTCGATCGTTGCGAGCCCACGTTATGGCCCCAATGGGGTAGCGGGAGGGGGTAACCTTTCGGCGAAGCGCTTAAAATCTCTCAGGATTGTTTTCGCCCCCTCCGGCGGTCACAACTGGCAGGGCGCGCTCATAGTTTTTATGGCGAAGATTCAGGTCCGTCGGTACGGTGGGTGACGTGGCCCGCATGGCAGTGGCTCGGACTGGCCTAGACCGGCAAAGTCTCACTGGCGCACTGTCTATAGGGTCCAGTCGCAGACAAATTGGCTGCGGTTGATTAGAGACGAAATTAGAAGAAAGGACGATACGCAATGGGTATCTTCGACAAGGCAAAGGACGCACTGAACAGCGACAAGGGCGAGCAGCTTTCTGACAGCGCTCTGGACAAGGGTGCAGACCTGGCTAAGGGCAAGCTCGGCGAGGACAAGGCCGACAAGATCGATTCCGCTCGTGACCAGCTCGACGACCGCATCGGCAACGCTGGTGCCGAGGGCGCTCCGGAGGAGCAGAACTAAGTAGGGGATCACCCCTCAACAAGTGGCATCTGGGTGATAAACGCTCAGCCTGTCACATAGCGCAGCCCCGTCTCCGAGAGGAGAATGGGGCTGTTGTGGTTTTAGGACCGAGGCCTGTGGTGTCCACACTGTGGGAAATTTATCCGCCGTGGCCGGACCGCTACCTGAGAGCGACCTTTAAATTTGATAAGGTGTTGGATCCGTAGTCAAATCTGAGCGAATAGTAGGTAGGCTTCTACACGTGATTACTTCAGTTGGTGTGGATAAGGGCAACCAGCCCTCTCGTCAGCTCCTTATTGAGCAGGCGGAGAGGGTTATCGCCAAGGCGGGAATTAGCGCGGTGCATCTGCGCGAAGTTGCCGACCAGGTTGATGTCCCATTTGCGGAAGCGCGCGAGCACTTTGCGTCTGATGGGCAGCTCGTTGAAGCAACCACGGAAGACCTCAATGCCGCTCTTACGTCCGCGGTTGATCTGCACCTGGCAGACTTGCCTGAAGATGCAACGGCGATCGATAGGCTGCGTGCCGCATCCTTGGCCTATTTCTCCTTCGCAGTCGAGGACCCCACCGCATTCGCCGCGTTCTCTGCGGTGCAATCGGTAGCAAAACCGCGTCTTTATGCTGAGGACTTCGCCGCCGCGGGCGGTGCCACCGACCCGTGCCCAATTATGGAGCTGCTCTTTGACCTCACGGGCGATGCCATGGCGGAAGCCGGTGGCTCTTCTGACCCGCACGAGATTCTGCTTTCTGCACTGGCAATTTTTTCCCATCTGCACGGCGTGACGCAGCTGGCTGCAGAGGGTATTCTGCGCTACCTCTCACCAGCGGCAAAGAAGCAGACCTTCAGTGGCGTTATGGACACTCTTAGCGTGGGGCTCAATCCTTTCTTTAAGGGTGAGTGCGTGGAGAAGGCTGAACCACGAGGGTTGAACGGGGAACAACCGGAACCGATCGTGCAGAAGGCCGCAGAATTCCCTCGTGGCACTGAGGAAGAAACGCGCACCGCGCTGTTGCGCGGTGCCATTGAGGAGGTGCTGGATCACGGCGTCACTGGCCTCCACTTGGGCGGTGCTGCTACCCGTGCCAACTTGACGGTCCAGGAGGCCGAGCACCTCATCGAAAGCGACCAGGAGCTGGCCAGCTACCTGGAGCGCTACCTGGACAAGATCAACTACGACTTTATTGCCGGACAGGTCTCGGCCGTCCCAAAGGACGCGGGCGCGATCTCAATGATTAGGGCTACCGGCTACGGCTACGTTTCTCACGCCCTAGCGGATCCGATGGGCTTCGATGCCCTGATTAAGATCTCTTCTGGCCCCATTGTGCCGATGTCCTTTGAGGATGACTTCCTTCCGAACGCCGGCAAGGATGTTGAGGTTCAGCGTGACTTTAGCGAGTTCGGCCAGGCCTTTGGTTTTATTATGTCGCTGGTGCGCCAAGCCATTGATGAGGTGGAAGGCCCGCGTACCCCGTGGGTGCTCTACACTCTCGTGATTTCTGTGTGGGCAGGTGCACACGGCCTTGCCATGCTGAGCACCAAGGGTCCGCTGCGCGACTACGAGACGGACTACATCTTCAAGGTGCTCACACACTACATGGACATCGAGCTCGGCGGCGTCATGCGAAGCATCGGCGCAGCACAGTAGTGAAGTAGAGCGGTCAGAACTTTAAGCTGGCTTTGCAATTTCCCCCCACGCCCGGCGGCGCTTGGGGGAATACTTTTTGCCTAGACCCTTGGCGGCTTGGGGGTTTAAGGTCGTATTTTAGTCTCGTCTTTGCTGCTATCTGCCTAGAGGGGAGTACGCCGGTGCACTATTTTGGGGTGCATGTAAATACTGTGAGCGGCTAATTTGCCGTCCGGACCTTCACTAAAATGGGGGTAGTCAATCTTTTCCCTGCAGTGGCAATAAGATTTGCATGGTTGTATAGTGGCCTCGTCCGATACAAGGAAATTCTTACCTTGAAGCTGCAGAATTCAAGGCCCTACTCAAGAAAGCTTCACTATGCGCCCTATTCGCTCCCGCTTTGTGGCTACGGCCGTTGCTGTCGCCACCGCCTCGTCCCTTATTGTCGCCCCGCAGGCCTTTGCCGATGAGCCACCGTCTGACTCCTCGTTCGTCCAGGAGAAGTCCGGTACCGAGACCGTAGACGTCAACGGCACGGAATTCGATGAGGACGGAAACCTCATTGACCCGAACAACGCCGGTGATACGGCCATTGAGGAGCTGGAAGGGGAGAGCGACGACAGCGGCTTCAGCTTCTACGACGCGGAGCCGACCGAGGCTTCTGACAACGCCAAGCCCACCACCCTAGATGAGCTGGAAACCACCGAGGCCTCGACCCAGGACGTTGCAATCAAGGCCGTGGAGGAGAACGGCAAGCTGGTTTGTGAGATCACTGATGCCCCGGGCAAGGAAGGCGAGCTGCTCGAGCGCAAGCTGGACCTAGCCAAGGCGTTCTACGACGGTGGCAATAAGATCCTGCAAACTGTGTGGGAAGTAATTCCCGTGGTCGGGGACCTGATTCCTGCCGACTTCATTAAGAAGATCGGCGCCACCTCGTGGAATGGCATCGCTGACTTGGTCCGCAAGGGTGAGAAGGATAAGTCCGTGACCTGGGACCTGGCACGCGCCCAGGGCATGGCCATCGGTCGCATCGACAACGCCGATGCCGACGTGGACCTAGATAACCCGGACATGGCCAAGAAGACGGTGTCCGATCTCATTAAGTTCTCCGACGCTGCCTTTGGCAAGGGCGTATCTGTCGTCCTCAAGGTGTTTAACGCTGCGGTGACCATCGCGGGCCTCTTCCCGGGTGCCAACGCGGCGGGAGAGCTGAAGCTTTCCGACGCTCAGCAGAAGGAGATTGAGGACACCCTGTCGGGTATCTCGGAGTCTGCATCTGCGCTTGCCGCAGTCAACGCGCCGGCCGGCCAGAAGTGCGCTGACATGCTCAACGGTAAGAAGGTTGCCTCCGATGAGCCTGCTGAAACCACCACGGAATCCAGCACGGAAACCAGCACTGAGGCCACCTCTGAAACCACTGCTGAGAACACTACCGAGCCCTCTGCGGAATCCACCACCACCGAGCCGACTGAGTCCACCGAGGCTACCGAGACCACTGAGCCCACCGAGCCCACCGAGCCGACTGAGCCTTCGGAGGAAGCTTCTACCTCCGCTGAGTCGACCGAGCCGTCCGAGGCTGCTGGTGAGACCACCACTGAGCCAACGGCCTCTGCGGCTGCCGGCGCCGACGGCCAGGACGGTCGTGACGGTAAGGACGGCGAGCCTGGTCGTGACGGCCGCGATGGCCGCGACGGTCGCGATGGGCGTGATGGCCGTGACGGAGAAGATGGTGTCGACGGTAAGGACGGTAAGGACGGCAAGGATGGCGAAGCCGGCCGCGATGGTCGTGATGGGCGTGATGGCCGCGACGGCGTTGACGGCAAGGACGGCAAGGACGGCGAGCCTGGTCGTGACGGTCGTGATGGGCGTGATGGCCGCGACGGCGTAGACGGCATTGATGGTGTCGACGGCAAGGACGGCAAGGATGGCAAGGACGCTGACATGTCGTCCATGGTCGGCTACTCTTTCCTCGCAGCCATCTTGGGCGGCGGTGTCACGGCGGCCATTCTGGCGGCAGCTGATTACCTGTACCTCACGGGCTACCTGCCCAAGGGCAGCCTGCCCTGGCGTGCTGAGCGCTAAAGAGCCACCACCCGCGGCCCTACGGTCCGCTCGGTGATGTCGTGACCTCCCCTTGACAGCAGGGGAGGTCTTTTTCTTGCGTCACAGTCTGGTCGTCGTACGTATGATGGCGGCCATGACTGTGAACACCACTGCCTATGTTTCCTTCCCCGGCAATGGCCGCGAGATGCTTGAGTACTACCACTCGGTATTCGGCGGCGAGCTAGAGATCCTGACCTACGGCGATCAGCTGGATAATGGCGTCCAGTTCCCCTTTGACCCGCCGCGAGACGCAGTGGCGCACGGTACCCTGCGTGGACCATTTACGCTCGGCGGTGGCGATGATCTGAAGAACTCCCGCGACACGCTCAATCCGGGTGACATTGGCTTCACCGTGGAGTCTGACTCTGTCGAGGAAGCAGAGCGCATCTACAACAAACTCGCAGCAGACGGTGGCAACGCCTCCATGCCCTTCGCACAGGCTCCGTGGGGCGACTACTTCGGCATGGTAGTAGACCGCTTCGGGGTGGGCTTTAACGTCACGGTCAGCGCCACCCCCGACGCTTCGAACAAGTAGCCGGTCAATGGTGGGAGTGCGCGAGGGGCTCACGGTAGTCGTCGCTCAGCGCGAGCGCGCCCACGACGTCGCGGTGTTGCTGCGAGACTTCAACGCGGAGTTCGATACCGCGAGCCCAGCGATAGGGATTCTTACTGAGCGATTTCAGCGCCTCTTGGAGCGTGATGACGTTCTGGTGTGTATTGCTGACCTCAACCAGAGCGCGGTCGGCTTTGCATTCCTGACGCTGCGGCCTAGCCCGTACTATGAAACCCCCGTTGCCATGCTTGAGGAGCTGTACGTGCGCCCGGCACTGCGCGGGCAGGGGATTGGCACGGCCATCATGGACGTAGTAGAGGCGGAGCTGGACGGGAAGGGCGTCGAGGAGTTCCAGATCAATGTCGACGAGGTGGACGGCGGCGCTCGTCGCTTCTACGAGCGGCGGGGATTTTCCAACTTTGAGGCCGGCCAAGATTCCCGCATGCTGTGCTACATCAAAGAGCTTTGATCTGAGAAGCTTGCTAGAAACGCTCTGGCCAGCCGTAGAGTCTCTTGCGGAAACGTCCTGGGAAGCATCGCGTATTCACACCCGCCCGGTGCATTGTCGTGTAAGTGATACCGCCCGGGGACTGTTTGTTTCTCTCCAGTCGACTTTTTAATCGACCGTCTGTGGGATAGCCGGTGATATTCAATTGCCTTTTCTTGCTACTTGCCTACGCCTGCGGACACGTAACCGGCAGCGCACGTGATGAGACCGATGAAACCGCAACCGATTGCCACTGGCCACGGCAGCTGCAGCAAGAGGACAGTGCAGGCAGCTGCGTAAGAAAGAGTCGCGATAATGAACCACCACGCTGCGGCGGCGGACTGGTGTTTGACCAAAGGGTGATCCATGCCGTGGGTATGTGCGGCCGGAATGGCTGTAGCACAAAGAACGGTGGCGCATACCAATATGAAGATTGGAAACCAGAGACTCCCCAAAATTCCTCAGTTCAATAGCAGCGGCGGGTACGACTCCTGCGAATTCTAGTCGCGTCGCATGGCCGATGAGTACCCCTGTGGCACATCATGCGTCTCACACAACAGCAAGAGGTGCTAGTGCAGGCAGCGCCCCTTTATCCGGCGTTTGGCCGCGGGGCGCGAAGAGAATACACCATCTCCTGAATATCGTGAGCCTGTGCCGCCGCGCGGTCCTGTGCGCGGACGGGGGTATACCCGGACGCGCCACCGGGACGAACCATGTTGTGACTAGTGGCGAAAACCCACCGCGGTAAAGCGGTGGGTTTGTCTATGCGGAGCAGTTTCGCAAATGACTTAAGTGGGTTTCACGAAACCGTCTCGGGGAGTCTTTTGCGAAACTGCCCCCTCACCTGCAACGACCCGTACCACAGCGGTGGTTTCCGTCGGTTTCCGTGGCCGGTTCCGTCGGCAGGTGGGCCGGGGCGGTGTCGGAGGTGGGGGCACACCACGT
>OJLL01000171.1_pt1 | contig 19764 bp, 19 predicted proteins | sample 1596941 | NCBI WGS metagenome assembly OJLL01 (sample SAMEA3904689, study PRJEB24821) | metagenome | biome: Builtin; feature: hospital; material: surface | place: USA | collected 2013-08-13 | reverse complement strand
CCTGTGCGCTGAGCTGGGATCCCGGGCGGGTATGATCGGGGTCGCTGATCTGGCCCGTGAACTGCTGTAGAAGGCGAGTAAACGATGAACAACAAGTGGTATTCCCTGTTCAAGGTTATTCTCGGGCCACCTCTACTTGTGTGGAACCGCCCCACCATCGAGGGCGCGGAGAACATCCCCGACGAAGGCGCCGCGATTTTGGTGTCCAACCACCAGGCCGTGCTGGACTCGTTCTACCTGCCGCTTCTGGTCAAGCGCCAGATCACCTTCCCTGCGAAGAAGGAGTACTTCACCTCGCCGGGGCTGTCCGGGCGCATCCAGAAGTTCTTCTTCTCCTCGGTGGGCCAAATCCCCGTGGACCGCGCTTCCAAGGACGCCGGCGACGCGCTGCAGAACGCGGCGGAAAGCGTGCTGGACAAAGGCGACCTGTTCGGCATCTACCCGGAGGGCACCCGGTCCCCGGACGGGCGCGTGTACAAAGGCCGCACCGGCATAGCGCGCGTGGCCATGGCCACTGGCGCACCCATCGTGCTTATCGGCATGATCGGCTCTGGGAAAGCCAACCCGATCGGCACCACAATCCCGCGCCCGGTGAAGGTGCGCATCAAGGTTTCCGAGCAGATCCACCCGCACGCCTGGGCGGCCGAGCACGGCTTCGACCCCGCATCGCGCGAGGTCATGCGCCCGTTCACGGACTACTGCATGCGCCGCCTCGCGGACATGGTGGGGGAGGACTACGTGGATGTTTACGCCTCGGACGTGAAGAAGTCCCTGGCGGAGACGGGGGAGTACCCGGAGGAGGCACGCCCGTGAACAAACCGCTGATTATCCGTTTTGCGCTGGTCGCCGTTGTGGTGGCGATCTACCTGGTTGCCTCCGAGGCAGGCTGGTACCCCAAGCTGGGCGGGCCGCTCGCCGTGTTGGCGGTGGCTGCTGTCATGTTCTGGCCTCGCCGCGGCGGCGGTCCGAAGGGGCCGTCGAGACGCGAGCTTCTCGACGACATCCGGTCGGAGCAGCGCAAATAAATGCGGTATTTCTACGACACTGAATTTATTGAAGACGGCTCCACCATCGAGCTCGTCTCCATCGGCATTGTCGCCGAGGACGGCCGCGAGTTTTATGCCGTGAGCACGGAGTTCAACGCCTCCAACGCCAATGAATGGGTGCGCGAAAACGTGCTGAGCAAGCTGCCGCGCGCCTCGCACCCGGCGTGGAAGCCGCTGCAGCAGATCCGCGACGAGGCGCACCGCTTCGCCATCACGTACCACCGCCAGCAGCGCTCCAAGCGCATGCGCAGTTCGGTGCTGGATTCCGTACCCGGGCTCGGCCCACAGCGGCGCACGGATCTGGTCAAGCACTTCGGCTCGGTGAAGAAGCTGAAGGCCGCCTCCGTGGAGGAGATCGCCGCGGTGAAGGGCTTTGGTCCCAAGCTCGCACAGACCGTGTACGAGCACCTACAGGGCTCCTAACACCGCGGAAACCGCCGAACATCAGAGGGCGGTTGCGGCAAATTCTCACCCGCATTTCAGGATCGGTGGTAAGAATGGAGCCCATGACGTTTGAAGATTCGCCGTTTGATTCGCCGCCCATTCTGGTGACCGGCATGTCAGGCGGCGGCCTGACCTCGGCCGCCAAGGTACTGGAGGACAAGGGCTACTACGTGGCCCACAACATTCCGCCCAAGGCCATCGTGGACCTGCTCAAGCTGTGTGCGCGTGAGGATTCACCAGTGGCCAAGATCGCTGCTGTCACGGACGTGCGCTCACGCATGTTCCCCGGCTCGCTCGCGGAGACCCTGGATGAGCTGGAGCAGCTCAACATGAAGCCCACCCTGCTCTTCTTGGACGCGCGCGATGACGTCCTGATTCGCCGCTTCGATTCGGTGCGGCGCACCCACCCGCTGCAGGAGGGGGAGACCCTCAAGGCGGGCATCCAGCGCGAGCGAGCGGCGGTGCAGGCCATCCGGGACCGGGCAGACATCATCATTGATACGACCAATTTGTCCGTCCACGATCTGCGTCGGGCCATGGAGGCCGCCTTCGGTGAGATCGGTCACGAGCGCCAGCACGTCACGCTAGAATCCTTCGGCTTCAAGCACGGTTCCCCGCGAGATGCCGACTTAGTGGTGGACGTGCGCTTCCTGCCGAACCCGTACTGGATCCCGGAGCTGCGGGGCTACCGCGGCACGGATGAGCCCGTGGCGGACTACGTGCTGTCCCAGGATGCGGCCCAGGCCTTCATTGAGCACTTCCTGGAGATGTTTGACTCCATGCTCACCGGCTACCGCCACGAAGGGAAGAACTTCATCACCGTCGGCGTGGGGTGTACAGGCGGGCATCACCGCTCGGTGGCTGTGGCCGAGGAATTGGCGCGGCGCCTGCGTCAGCGCGGTGACCTAGACGTGAGCACCTTGCACAGGGACTTCTCCCGCGACTAGATTCCTGTCTATACTTTTCTTCTCACAGTTTCTCAAAAGTTCGTAGTATCCGGAAAGCCAGCACTCAGTGACCACACCTCCTGCACATATGGCCAGCCTTGGCGGCGGCCACGGCCTATACCAAACTCTTCTCGCCGCGCGTCAGACGGACGCGGAAGCCATTTCCGCGATCGTCACCGTCGCCGACGATGGCGGCTCCTCTGGGCGGTTGCGCCGCGAGCTGGAGATTATCCCGCCGGGAGACCTGCGCATGGCGCTGGCGGCGCTGTCCAGTGATTCCGATACTGGCCAGCTGTGGGCGCAGACCCTGCAGCACCGCTTCAAAGGCAATGGCGCGATGGCAGGCCATGCAGTGGGCAACTTGCTGATTGCCGGCCTAAGTGACGTGCTTGGGGACTTCCAGGACGCGCTGGACGCCGTGGCGGAACTCACGGAGTCCGCCGGCCGGGTGGTGCCGTCAGTGAGTCACCCCCTCGATATCGAGGCGGAGGTGGCCGGGCTTGACGACGATCCCCGGATCATGCGCGCGGTCCGCGGCCAGGTCGCCGTGGCGTCGACAGTGGGGCAGGTGCGCCGCGTGCGCATCCTTCCGGAGAAGCCGGACGCGAACCCGGTGGCGCTGGCCGCGCTGCGCGACGCCGACATGATCACCCTCGGCCCCGGCTCCTGGTTTAGCTCGGTGCTCCCACACGTGTTGGTGCCACAAATCGTGGAGGCCATCACCTCGTCGGATGCACTGCGCATCGTCGTGCTTAACCTGTCCGCGGAACCGGGGGAGACGCACGGCTTTTCCGCCGAGCGCCACCTGCATGTGCTGGCGCAACACGCACCGAGCTTGCGCGTGGACAAGGTGATCGTGGACGGCTCGGCGCTACCCAATTCTTCGGAGCGGGCATTCGTGCAGCGCGCCGCTAGCGTGCTCGGGGCTACAGCGGTGTTCCGGGATGTGTGCCAAGTCGATAATGATGGCCGCCCGCTGAACAAGCACTGCCCAGATAAGCTTGCCCAGGTATTCAACGAGCTATACGCGGAATACCGCGCGGAAAGAGCCTGACAGAAGGGGCAACCGCGCATCACGCGGCGGCGGTGTCCCGCGAGTAGCGCACCCCGCGTGCAAGCGGGGCCTAAGCGAGCACGATAAACTGTGGGACATTGTGCCGCCCCTGGCGAGCTGCTGTCACCCTTAAAGTGGCCGCGCGGGGCGGTAAGTGAGCACTGGCGCCGGTATCCCAGCGCCTATTTTTGACTGTACGTCCTAAGGAAAGGGGAGGCACGAGGTGTCTGCGTCATTGACCGATCAGGTCAAGGAGGAACTTTCGGCGGTATCCGTCCCGCGCCAGTCCGCGCGGGCGGCGGAGGCCGCAGCCATCCTTCGCTTTGCCGGTGAGCTGCAGCTCCACGGTGAGCAGGTCAGCTACGACGTCGAGTTGGCCTCTAAGCGGGTGGCAGACCGATTGGTAGCTACCCTGGATGACCTGTACGGCATCACCGCCACGACGCACTTGGCAGGCCCCGCTGCCGCGGCGAAGAAGAACCGTATTCAGGTGCGCATCACTGACGGTGCGAAGGAGCTCACGCGGCGTCTGGGCCTGGTCACCCGCTCCGGCCACCCCGTGGTGGGGCTGCCGCCCCAGGTGATTTCCGGTTCCGTCGCGGACAACGAAGCTGCGTGGCGCGGGGCCTTTCTGGCGCAGGGCTCGTTGACTGAACCGGGCCGTTCCTCTGCCTTGGAGGTCACCTGCCCCTGCCAAGAGGCCGCCCTAGCCTTGGTCGGGTGCGCGCGCCGCTTGGGCGTGTCCGCCAAGACAAAGGAAACCCGCGGCGCCGACCGCGTGGTGGTGCGCGATGGCGAGGCTATCGGGGCACTTTTGACCCGCATGGGCGCCCAAGAAACGCGCTTGACGTGGGAGAAGAAGCGCATCGCAAGGGAAGCGCACGATACGTCCCGGCGCCTGGACAACTTTGATGACGCTAACCTGCGCCGCTCCGCGCGTGCCGCGGTGACCGCCGCCGCCCGCGTGGAGCGCGCGATGGTCATTCTGGGTGATGAGGTTCCGGAGCACCTGGCAGATGCAGGACGCCTGCGCGTGCAGCACCGCGAGGCCTCCCTGGAAGAGCTGGGGCGCCTGGCCGATCCGCCGATGACCAAGGATGCCGTGGCGGGCCGCATCCGCCGCCTGCTTTCGATGGCGGATAAGCGGGCGAAGGAACTGGGGGTCCCGGATACCACGGAGGCCGTTACCGAGGAGCTTTTCGACGAATCTTAAGGGCCCGGCGGGCATCACCTGGTGCCCGATACGCCTGATAACCGCCCCGAAGACCTCGAAAGAAATTCACGAGGAACTCACGCGGATCTATGCCACCCTGAATTTATGTCCGGGTGGCTTCATTCGTTTTTGCTCGCGTGACATATCCCACCCCAGGCAACATGATCCCACATGAACGGGCATAACTGCAGGTATACGCGTGGAAAATCCCCCGAAATCCCTAAGGTGCTCAACTAGTGTACGCCTCTTTTGCTTTGTCTGCGAGTGCCAAACAATCGGGCGCAAACGGATACTGCGAGAGTGAGAATTGGTGGGTAGTATCGGCCGTGTTGGGAAAACCACCGAGTCCGCCACAGGACCGGCAGGGCTTAAGAGGCTAGATTCACTAGCTCCAACGCACTGCTGAGAGGCAACGTCTCGGAAGTCCCCACATTGAACTTCACTCGATTATTTGAGGAGACATTACAGTGACCATTCGCGTAGGCATCAACGGCTTTGGCCGCATCGGCCGTAACTTCTTCCGTGCAGTTGCACAGGGCAACAACGACCTCGAGGTTGTTGCTGTCAACGACCTGACTGACAACGGCACGCTCGCCAACCTGCTTAAGTATGACTCCGTGCTGGGCCGCTTCGACGGCACCATCGAGCACGATGAGGAGTCCATCACCGTCAACGGTCACCGCATCGCTGTCTCCGCAGAGCGTGACCCGAAGAACCTGAAGTGGTCCGAGCACAACGTTGACCTGGTCATCGAGTCCACCGGCTTCTTCACCGACGGTGAGGCTGCTAAGGCTCACATCGAGGCTGGTGCCAAGAAGGTCATCATCTCCGCACCGGGCAAGAACGTCGACGGCACCTTCGTCTACGGTGTCAACTCCGACCAGTACGATCCGGAGAAGCACAACGTCATCTCCGCTGCTTCCTGCACCACCAACTGCCTGGCTCCGATGGCCAAGGTCCTCAACGACAAGTTCGGCATTGAGAAGGGTCTCATGACCACCGTTCACTCCTACACCGGTGACCAGCGCCTGCAGGACGCTCCGCACCGCGACCTGCGCCGCGCCCGCGCCGCAGCCGTGAACATGGTTCCGACCTCCACCGGTGCTGCTAAGGCTGTCGCCCTGGTTCTGCCGGAGCTCGAGGGCAAGCTGGACGGCTACGCAATGCGTGTTCCGACCATCACCGGTTCCGCCACCGACCTGACCTTCGAGGCTTCCCGTGAGGTTACCGTCGAGGAGATCAACGCTGCCATCAAGGAAGCGGCTACCGGCGAGTTCGGCGAGACCCTGGGCTACACCGAGGACCCGATCGTCTCCACCGACATCATCACCGACCCGCACGGCTGCATCTTCGATGCCGGCATGACCAAGGTCTCCAACGGCAACCTGGTTAAGGTTCTCGGCTGGTACGACAACGAGTGGGGCTACACCAACCAGCTCGTCCGCACCACCGCTCTGGTCGCTTCCAAGCTCTAAAGCTGTAGGCACTCTGTGATACACCGGCCCATGCGCCACGCCCTCAACCTTCGTGGCGTGCGCTGGGCCGGTTGTCGTCTATCTGCGCTCGTGCGCGCGGAAAAATACGTACGATTTTAGTTAGTCAATCACTTCCCTTAAGGAGAATCACTATGGCTTTCAAGACTCTGGACGACCTGCTCGCTGAGGGCGTTACCGGCCGTCACGTCCTTGTCCGTTCCGACTTCAACGTCCCGCTGGACGATGAGGGCAACATCACCGACTCCGGTCGTATCACCGCCTCGCTGCCGACCATCAAGGCGCTGATCGAGGGTGGCGCAAAGGTCATCCTGTCCGCACACCTGGGCCGTCCGAAGGGCGAAGTCAACCCGAAGTACTCCCTGGCTCCGGTCGCTGAGGCGCTTTCTGAGGCCCTGGGCCAGTACGTTGCCCTGGCCGGCGATGTGTCCGGTGAGGACGCACACGAGCGCGCTAACGGCCTGAACGACGGCGACGTCCTCCTGCTGGAGAACGTCCGCTTCGACGCTCGTGAGACCTCCAAGGACGAAGCCGAGCGCGGCGCCTTCGCCGACGAGCTCGTCGGCCTGGCTGCCGACAACGGCGCTTTCGTCTCCGACGGCTTCGGCGTGGTCCACCGCGCACAGGCTTCCGTGTACGACGTTGCCAAGCGCCTGCCCGCCTACGCCGGCAAGCTCGTCCAGAAGGAAGTTGAGACCCTGGCTGCCGTGGCTGAGAAGCCGGAGCACCCGTACGTCGTCGTCCTCGGCGGCGCCAAGGTATCTGACAAGCTCGGCGTCATCGAGGCGCTGGCTGGCAAGGCCGACAAGGTCATTATCGGTGGCGGCATGTGCTACACCCTGCTGGCAGCCAAGGGCTACAACGTTCAGAAGTCCCTGCTCCAGGAGGACCAGATCGACAACTGCAAGGACCTGCTTGAGCGCTTCGGCGACAAGATCGTCCTGCCGGTTGACCTCGTTGCTGCCACCGACTTCGATGCTAACGCCGAGAACAAGGTTGTCCCGCTCGACGGCATCCCGGAGGGCTGGCAGTCCCTCGACGTCGGACCGGAGTCCGTGAAGAAGTTCGACGAGGTCATCGCTACCTCCAAGACCGTCTTCTGGAACGGCCCGATGGGCGTGTTCGAGATGGAGGCCTTCTCCAAGGGCACCGCCGGCGTGGCACAGGCCATCATCGACGCCACGGCTAAGAACGGTTCCTTCACCGTCGTCGGTGGCGGCGACTCCGCTGCTTCCGTCCGCCTGCTCGGCCTGGATGAGAACGGCTTCAGCCACATCTCCACCGGTGGCGGCGCTTCCCTCGAGTTCCTTGAGGGCAAGGAGCTGCCGGGCGTGAAGGTCCTCGAGGCCTAAGCCGCCCCCCACACCGGTCCTCCCTTTAGACACCTCTAGAAAGGCATATCATGGCACGTACCCCGCTTATTGCTGGTAACTGGAAGATGAACCTCGACCACAAGGAAGCAATCAGCTCCCTGCAGAAGTTCGACTTCTCCCTGCCCAAGGAGTACTACGAGAAGGTCGACGTGGCCTTCATGGTTCCGTTCACGGATATCCGCACCGTCCAGACCCTGGTCGAGGGCGACAAGCTGCAGTTCACCTACGGCTCCCAGGACATCTCCAAGCACGAGTCCGGCGCTTACACCGGTGAGGTTTCCGGCTCCATGCTGGAGGCACTGGGCTGCTCCTGGGCAGTGGTGGGCCACTCCGAGCGCCGCCAGTACCACGGCGAGACCGACAAGCTCGTAGCCGAGAAGGCAGCCGCTGCGCTGTCCCACGGCATCAGCCCGATCGTCTGCGTCGGCGAGCCGCTCGACGTGCGCGAGAAGGGCACCCACGTTGACTACGTGGTCACCCAGACCCGCAACTCCCTCGAGGGCCTGGATGCTGAGCAGCTGTCCAAGACCGTCATCGCCTACGAGCCGGTCTGGGCAATCGGTACGGGCAAGGTCGCTTCCGCTGATGACGCTCAGGAAGTTTGCGCCGCAATCCGCGAGCTCGTTCGTGAGCTCGCCGGCGACGACGTTGCAGAGGGCATCCGCATTCTGTACGGCGGCTCCGTCAAGGTTGACTCCGTGGCTGAGATCGTGGGCAAGCCGGACGTCGACGGCGGCCTAGTTGGCGGCGCCTCCCTTAAGGGCGACGACTTTGCCAAGCTGGCTGCTAATGCGGCAACCGTCGCTCAGTAGCTAGCGCGCTGAGGGCGAAACTCAAATGAGTTTCCCTCACGCACCACAGCGGGTCGGAATGGTTTCCGGCCCGCTTTATGGTGTATTATCGAACAATGTCTTGCGCCGGCCGGGTATTCTCGGCCGCGGGCGCACATTCCCGGTCACAACGTGTAAACAAGGAACCTATTCATGATCTTGGCACTGGAAATCATCTTGGTGATTGCCGCAATCCTTATGACCATCTTCGTGCTTCTGCACAAGGGCAAGGGCGGCGGTCTGTCCAGCCTCTTCGGTGGCGGCGTGCAGTCCAATCTTTCTGGTTCCACTGTCGTGGAAAAGAACTTGGACCGCTACACCGTTGTTATGGTGATCATCTGGCTGGCGTGCATCATCGCGCTGAACCTGCTGCAGGCATTTAGCGGCTAAGCCGCTAAGCCAGAGCGCATAACGCTCTGTGCAGACGGTAGCGCAAAGCCCCGCCCTGACGCTTCCTGGAAATCCAGGAGGCCAGAGGCGGGGCTTTCGCTATGCGTGGAGGAAACTCGGCCTTGGCGGAGTAGCTTAGAGCTCCTCGGCGGCGTCGTCGGTGAGGAACAGGACGGTCTCCTCGGTGCCGTGGGCTCCTGCGGCAGGCCAGTCCTCGGCTGCAGCGCCGGCCACCAGGTGGGCTGCGGCCTCCGCCTTCTGCTCGCCTGAGACCAAGAGCCACACGCGCTGCGAGCGGTTGACGGCCGGGTACGTCAGCGTCACGCGCTCTGCTGGTGGCTTGGGGGAGTCGTGGACGGGGACCGCGAAGTCGTCCGTCTCGTACACCGCTTCAGAGTGCGGGAAGATGGAGTTGATGTGGCCTTCTGGGCCCATGCCCAGCAGGTGGAGATCGAAGCCCTCGGGTGCGAATTCGCGAATCTCGCCCTCGTAGGCCTGAGCGGCGTGCTCCATGGAGATGGCGCCCAGATCGAAGCCGTGAATGTTGTCTTCCGGAACGCCCACTGGGCCGAGAAGAGCCTCGCGGGCTTGTCCCTCATTGGAATCGGGATCCGTGGACGGCACGTTGCGCTCATCGCCGAAGAACACGTGCACTCGCGTCCAGTCCACGGCGAGTGCCGGGAAATCAGGTCCTTGGTCTTTAGCCGCGCGGTCGAGGCGCGCGAGTTCGCGGAGCAGTCCGATACCTGCACCGCCTCCCGTGAGGACGACGCGCGCGACGCCGTCGTTGTGGAGGCCCCCACCCGGGGCCTGGGCCGCCGCGATGACATCAATGAATGCCTTCGCGGCGCTGGATATGAGCTCGTCTACATCGCTGACGCGGTGAAGAGTAACCATTGTGCAGGAAAATCCTTCGTAACGACTGTGTATCTATTGCTTCTCACTGTAGTCCACGCGACCCAAAGCGCGAAGAGCGTGGGCGTATGTCCGGTCCGGGTCGAGGTGACGCAGTTCCTCCGAGAGCACCTCGGCCTCCGCACGCTCGGCGAGACTCACCAGGGACTCCGGCGACCCGGGAACGGTGACCTTCACCGTGCTGTCATCCACTACCGTCACCGAGACGTCTGCGGTGGGGCGATGGAAGATAAGTGACGTGATAGGGAATGCGCCCTCCGACACCTCGGCGTCGGAGCGGGTGACGGGGACCGAGAGGGAGTCCAGAAGCCAGCCCGCCGCAAAGTCCACGGCCGCGTGGTTGTGCGCGCCGGCGATCTCCACGGAGGTGACGTCCTCGTGCGGGTGCCGGTCCAGCGCGGAGGCGACGATGCCACGCCACAGCGTGATAGCGCCCCAGGACATGTCCGAGTCACCCGGCTGGTAGCCGCTAGACAGAAGGTGCAGGTCGTACTGGTTTACGCCCTCACCGAACGCCACGTTGGTGATGCGGCGCTGCGCCAGGGAACCGATGGGTACCGCGGACGGAGCTTCGGGGCAGGCGGTGGGCCACCACGCCACGATCGGAGTATCCGGCAGCAGCAGGGGAGTCACCACCGCCTCGGCTTGGTCTGCCAAAGCTCCGTGGAGGTGCATCACCACGATCTCGGAGGCACCAGCCTCACCGCCGACGCGCAGCTCCGCGTCCAGGCGGGTATCGTCCTCGGCGCTGCCAGTAGCAATGACGACGACGCGCGAGGGGTGCTCGTGGGAGGCGTCGCGGACGGAGGCCAGGAGGTTGTCCAGGTCGTCGCCCTCCTCAGTCATCACGATCAAAGTGAGGACGCGCCCAGTGGTGAGGGTGTAGTGCTCTTGCATCTCCACCAGCTTCTGGGAAATCTGGCGCGTCGTAGTGTCTGGCAAGGGGATTATCATGCGGCTATTCCTCCTAGAAGCCTATGGCCGGCGCCAGGAATGGCCCTGGCGGCGCAGCATCTTATCAGCGGACTCGGGCCCCCACGTGCCCGCGCGGTATTGCTCCGGCTGGCCGGCTTCAGCCCAGTACTCGATGATGGGATCCAGGATCGACCAGGACAGCTCGACCTCTTCGTTGGTGGGGAAGAGGGAGGACTCATCCAACAGCGCGTCCAGGATAAGGCGCTCGTAGGCCTCCGGGGATTCCTCCGTGAACGCCTCGGCGTAGGCGAAGTCCATGTTGACGTCCCGCACCTCCATGGTGGACCCGGGGACCTTGGAGCCAAAGCGCATTGTGACGCCCTCGTCCGGCTGGACGCGAATGACCACAGCATTCTGGTCTAGGCCGTCTGCCTGGCCCTTATCGAAGGGCTGGTGTGGGGCCGTCTTGAATACGAGGGCAATCTCCGTCACGCGCCGTCCTAGGCGCTTGCCGGTGCGCAGGTAGAACGGGACGCCGGCCCAGCGGCGGGAATTGACCTCGAGGGTGCACGCCGCGTAGGTCTCCGTGGTGGATTCTGGGTCGAAGCCCTCTTCTTCGCGCAGCCCCTTGACGTATTCGGACCCCTGCCAGCCAGACGAATATTGCCCGCGGGCAGTGGTCTTGTTGAGCGGGTGCACCGCGTTGGTCGCGCGCAGCACCTTGATCTTCTCCGCCTGCAATGCCTCCGGATCGAAGGAGGAGGGCTCTTCCATGGCCACGAGAGCCAACAGCTGCAGGAGGTGGTTTTGGATCACGTCGCGTGCGGCGCCGATGCCGTCGTAGTAGCCGGCACGGCCTCCCAGGCCAATGTCCTCCGCCATGGTGATCTGGACGTGGTCGATGTAGTGCGCGTTCCACATCGGCTCAAAGATCTGGTTAGCAAAGCGCAGCGCCAGGATGTTCTGGACGGTCTCTTTGCCCAAGTAGTGGTCGATGCGGAAGACCGAGGACTCCGGAAAGACGGCGTTGACAATCTCATTGAGCTCGCGGGCCGACTCTTGATCGTGGCCGAACGGCTTTTCAATGATCACGCGCCGCCATGAGCCATCGGTGCTGTTGGCCATCCCGACGCGCTCCAACTGGTGGCAGATATTGGAGAAGAACTCCGGCGGGACCGAGAGGTAGTAGGCCCAGTTTCCGCCAGTACCGCGGGAGCTGTTGAGCTCGCTGAGGCGGGAGGACAGGCGGTCGAAGCCTTCGTCATCGAAATTGCCGCGCACGAACTCGATGCCCTGCGCCAGGTGCTCCCACACGTGTTCCTTGAACGTGGTGCGAGCTCCAGCCGCAGCGGCTTCGCGTACGTAGGCGCAGAAGGCCTCCTTGTCCCACTCACGGCGGCCGTAACCCACAAGGGTGAAGCCGGCGGGCAGCAGACCGCGGTTGGCAAGGTCATAGATTGCCGGGAGCAGCTTCTTGCGTGCCAAGTCACCGGTGACGCCGAAGATCACCATGCCGGAGGGCCCAGCGATGCGGGGTAGGCGCTTGTCTTTCGCGTTGCGCAACGGGTTGACCCACGCGCTGGTTGTGCTCACTAAGTGTCCTTTCGGTCTGTGTGAGTAAAGTCCAACCGCCCAGCATAGTGCCACGCGCCCAACCACCGACAGTTGCCTGGAAAGCGGTGGGGCGCGCGGGGCCAGCGGGAGGCGGAGAAGTGAATATAAACCAGTCTAAGACTAGCTTGCTTAGGTCAAGCGGTCAGTCATCGAAGCCAGCAAGTCTTCCCAGGCCGCGACAAACTTGTCCACGCCCTCACGCTCGAGGACGGCGAAGACATCGTCGAAGTCGATGCCGACCTCCGCGAGTTGCGCGAAGACCTGGTCGGCGTTGTCCTTGGTCCCTCGCAGCGCGTCGCCGTGGAGGTTGCCTTGCTCCAGGACTGCATCGATGGTCTTCTCCGGCATGGTGTTCACCGTATCCGGGCCAGCGAGCTCAGACACGTACAGCGTGGCCGGGTAGTTCGGGTTCTTCACGCCAGTCGACGCCCACAGCGGGCGCTGGAGGTTCGCTCTCTCCGGGAGTGCCTCGGCGTCCTGCGCAGAATCCTGCGCAAAGCTGCGGATGAAGAGGTCATACGCGCGCTGCGCATTGGCCACTCCGGCCTTGCCGCGCAGCTCCAGTGCTGCGTCGGTGCCGATGAGCTCGAGGCGCTTGTCCACCTCGGTGTCCAAGCGGGAGACGAAGAAGGATGCCACCGAGTGGATGGTGGAGACGTCCTTGCCGGCGGCGGCCGCGCGGCGAATGCCGTCCTTGTAGGCGGCGATGACCTCGGCGTAGCGCTCTACGGAGAAAATCAGGGTGACGTTGACGGAGATGCCTTCTGCTAACGCGTCGGCGATAGCCGGCAGGGAGCCGGCGGTGGCCGGAATCTTGATCATCAGGTTGGGGCGGTCCACCGCGGCCCACAGCTCACGCGCCTGCGCCAGGGTGGCCTTGGCGTCGGCGGAGATGCGCGGGTCTACCTCGATGGACACGCGGCCATCGCGGCCCTGCGAAGACTCGTAAATCTCCGTGAACAGGTCGCACGCCGCACGCACGTCGTCGATGGCGAGGGCATAGACGGCGTCGTCAGCCGGGGTGCCCTTGTCGCGCAGGGTGGCAATGTCGGCATCGTAGGCGGTGCCCGTGGACATCGCGGCAGCGAAGATAGCCGGGTTGGTGGTAACGCCGACGATGGACTTGGTGCTTAGAAGCTCGCGCAGGTTGCCGGATTCCACACGCTCACGGGAGAGATCATCCAACCACGTGGAGGTACCGATCTGTGCGAGCTCGTCAATATGAGTCATGGTGTTTTGCGTTGTCCTTTCCAGGAATGGTGAATCTAGGCGGCGTCGTTCAGCGCGGCGCGGGCGGCGTCAGCGACGGCTTCCGCGGTGAAGCCGAACTCCTCAAAGAGCGTGCCGGCCGGGGCGGAGGCACCGAAGTGCTCGAGGGAGACAGTGCGGCCGAAGGTGCCGGTGTACTTGTGCCACGGCAGGGACACGCCAGCCTCGACCGAGACGCGTGCACGGACGGCGGACGGAAGGACGGACTCGCGGTATTCAGCAGCCTGCTCATCAAACCACTCCAGGCAGGGAGCGGACACCACGCGGGTCGCGGTGCCCTCGGCCTCCAGCTGCTGTGCGGCCTCCACCGCAAGCTGCACCTCGGAGCCGGTAGCCAGCAGGATCACGTCCGGGGTGTCCTTGGATGCTTCGACAAGGATGTACGCACCGCGGCGCACGCCCTCAGGCGCCTTTTCCTTGGTGCCCTCCAGAACCGGCAGGCCCTGGCGCGACAGGGCCAGGCCCTTCGGGGCGGCCTTGTGCTCCAACGCTGCGGCCCAGCACTGCGCGGTCTCGTTGGCGTCGGCCGGGCGGATAACGGACAAGTTCGGGATAGCGCGCAGAGCCGCCAGGGTCTCCACCGGCTGGTGCGTAGGGCCGTCCTCGCCCAGACCAATGGAGTCGTGCGTCCACACGTAGTAGGTGTCCGTGGACATCAGAGCGCCCAGGCGGACGGCGGGGTACTGGTACTCGGAGAAGATAAGGAAGGTGCCGCCGTAGACGCGGGTGTTGCCGTGCAGGGCGATGCCGTTCATGATGGCTGCCATCGCGTGCTCGCGGATACCGAAGTGGAGGTTGCGTCCGTAGGGCTGCGCGGTCCACGCGCCGGTGGTGATGGACTCCGGGCCGAAGGAATCTGCGCCCTTGATCACAGTGTTGTTGGAGCCAGCCAGGTCAGCGGAGCCACCCCACATCTCCGGCAGGGCCGCGGCCAGGGCCTGGATGGTGGCCTCGGAGGCCTTACGCGTGGCCAGAGACTCGCCCGGCTCCCAGGTCGGCAGCTCGGCGGCAAAGTTCTCCGGCAGCTCGCGCGCCTCGAGACGGTCGAAGAGCTTCTTCTCCTCCGGGTGGGCAGCCGCCCACGCGTCGAACTTCTCCTGCCACTGCGCGTGCTTCTCAGCTCCCCGCTCGGCCAACTTTCGGGTGTGCTCAAGGACATCCGCATCGATGTGGAAGGACTGCTCCGGGTCGAAGCCGAGGATCTCCTTGGTGGCGGCCACCTCGTCCTCACCCAAGGCGGCGCCGTGCACGCCGCCGGTGTTCATCTTGTTCGGGGCAGGGTAGCCAATGACCGTCTTCACGCGAATGAAGGACGGGCGAGAGGTCTCCGCACGAGCTGCAGCCGCGGCTGCTTCGAGCGCTTCGACATCCTCGCCTGATTCCACCGTTTGCACGTGCCAGCCGTAGGCCTCGTAGCGCTTAACCACGTCCTCATTGAAGGCAATGTTGGTGTCATCTTCGATGGAGATGCGGTTGTCATCCCAGAAGACGATGAGGTTGCCCAACTGCTGGGTGCCGGCCAGGGAGGACGCCTCCGCGGTAACCCCCTCCTGGAGGTCGCCGTCCGAGGAGATGACGTAGACGAAGTGGTCGAAGGGGGACTCCCCGGCGGGGGCGGAGGCGTCGAACAGCCCGCGCTCCTTGCGCGCCGCCATGGCCATGCCGACAGCCGACGCCAAGCCCTGGCCCAACGGGCCAGTGGTGATCTCCACGCCGTCGGTGTGGTGCACCTCTGGGTGCCCCGGGGTCTTCGAGCCCCAGGTGCGCAAGGACTTCAGGTCCTCCATCTCAAGGCCGAAACCGCCGAGGAAGAGCTGAATGTACTGCGTCAGCGAGGAGTGACCCACCGAGAGAACGAAGCGGTCGCGGCCAGCCCAGTGCACGTCAGCCGGATCGTGGTTGAGCACGCGTTGGTAGAGGGTGTAGGCCAGCGGGGCGAGCGACATGGCGGTGCCGGGGTGACCTGAGCCGCAGTTCTGGACGGCATCGGCAGCCAGCACGCGCACGGTATCCACGGCGCGAGTGTCGAGGTCACTCCAGTCAGACGGATAGCGGCGCTGGACCATAGCCTGCAGTTCCGGGGACAACTTATCGTGCGACACGGTGGAAAACCTCACTTCGCTTCTGGAAACAGATATACCGCCTAACAGTGTAAAGGTTTTTGATCTCCCGGCGGGGAATTATTGAAACCACGTCGTGAGCGGTAGGCTGGCATGGTTGACAGCGCCACGTACGGCGCGATGACGGCCCCCAAGACGATGCCGGGAACTTTTGGCACCCTGGGGCCGACAACTACTTCAGACCTACACACCAGACCCGAGCCGCTTGTCGTAGCGGGATAGACGGAGGATAGTTCCTTGGAGACCATCAAGGCCTACTTTGCGCTCACGAAACCGAGGATCATCGAGCTCCTCCTCGTGGCGGCAATCCCGGCCATGCTCCAAGCGGAGCGCGGTTTCGAAGCCGTCTCCTCTAACTTCTGGCTCATTATCTCCACCATCTTCGGCGGCTGGATGGGCGCCGCGGCAGCGCACACGTTTAACAACGTCGTGGACTATGAAATCGACCAGAAGATGCAGCGCACCCGCGCCCGGCCGCTGGTGCGCGCGAAGATTTCGCGCCGCAATGCCGCCATCTTTGCGTGGATCATGCTGGCTCTGTCCGTCTTCTGGCTGGGCGTGCTGGCGCATTCCTGGCTCGCGGCCTTCTTCGTGCTGCTCACGAACTTCTTCTACGTGTTCGTCTACACCAAGTTCCTCAAGATGCGGAACTCGCAGAATATCGTGTGGGGTGGCCTCGCGGGCTGCATGCCCGCCATGGTGGGCTGGGCCGTTATCCGTGACAACGCCCCGGCAGGGGAGCCGGACCGCTGGTGGCAGGCCATCGTGCTCTTCCTCATTATCTTCTTCTGGACGCCGCCGCACACGTGGGCGCTGGCCATGAAGTACAAGGAGGACTACCGCAAGGCAGGAGTGCCGATGCTGCCGGTCGTGGCCCCGGAGAAGGAAGTCACCCGCCAGATCGTGTGGTACACCGTCGGCACCGTGATCGTGACCTTCCTGATCATTCCGGCTGCCTCGTGGATCTACCTCGTGGCGGCAGTAGTCTCCGGCGCGGTGTTCTTGGCCATGGCCATCCGCCTGCATCAGGGTGTCAAGCAGGGCGCCAAGGTCAAGCCCATGCGCTTGTTTATCTACTCCAACAACTACTTGTCGGTGCTGTTTATCGGCCTGTCTATCGACGCCGTGTTGGGCTGGGAGCCCATCGGCCGGATGCTGGGCTGGTCAGCAGCGCTGTTCTAGGCCCTGCCCCCAGCAGGGACCGACAGGAATTAGTCTTCGCGGACCCGGAGCACGATGGACCCCGTGGTCTTTCGCTCCTGTAGGTCGCGGTGGGCCCGTGCGGCGTCGGCAAGCGGGTATTCCGCCGAAACCCGGAAGCTCACGTCTCCCTCCGTGACCGCCTGTACCACCGCCTGCGCGCGCATCTGGAACTCACCCTCCTGGGCCGTCCATGCGCCCAGCGACGGGCGGGTAAGGAAGATGGAGCCGTGCTTGTTGAGCAGCTGCGGATCCATGGGCTCCACCGGGCCCGACGCCGCGCCAAAGAGCGCCACGGTGCCACGGGGGCGCACGACCTCGAGGGACTCCTGGAACGTCGCCTTGCCCACGCCGTCATAGACCACGTCGACGCCGCGGCCGCCGTTGTGGCGGCGAACCTGCTCCGCCAAGCCGCTGCCATAGCGAAAGACGTGGTCCGCGCCGGCCTCGTACGCCAGGGCCTCCTTCTCATCGGTGGACACCACCGAGTAGACCGTGGCGCCGAGTGACTTCGCCATCTGGGTCAGCACTAAGCCCACTCCGCCGGCACCGGCGGTGATGAGGCAGGAAGCGCCTTCCCCGAGTTGGTACACGCCCTGGGAGAGGTAGTGGGCAGTCATGCCCTGCAGAAGCATTGAGCCTGCGACAGCAGACGGGATCTCATCCGGGACGGCGACGACGCGCTCGCGGGGCACGCAGACCTGCTCGGCGTAGGAGCCAAAGGCGTGATCCCAGGCCACCATGGTGCCCTCGGCAATCTCCCCCTTCGGATCGTGGACCACCCGGCCGGCACCCTCAAAGCCGGGGATGAAGGGCACCGCGGCGTTGTAGATACCCTCGCGGTAGTACGTGTCGATGTAGTTGACCCCGGCCACGGTGACGTTGACCAGCAACTGATCGTCCGTGGGGGCCGGGGCGTCGACGTCGGTGTAGGTGAGGACCTCGGGCCCTCCTGTCTTGGTCACCTGAATAGCATGCATAGCTACAGGTTAACGGACAATCCTGCGGCATTGCAGGAAAGTCGCAGCAAAAAGGCCCACAGTGCTTCTGGGCTTCGTGCACGTGGGCCTGTAGGGCTTTCCGGAGGCTTAGGAGGCGTGGGTTGTGTGGGGTGTAATGCGGCGCTTGCCGTGTGCCCACAGCAACGCGGTGTACGCGGTGACTACGGAGGACATGCCGACGTGGAAGGGCACCGTCCAGCGGGGGATGTGCATGTAGAACTGTGCGACACCGATGGCCCACTGGATGAGAATGCAAGCGATGAGGACCCAGCCGGCCTTCTTCGCGGGCGCCGGTGCGTTGGTACGGTGCAGCAAGAAAGCCACCACCAGAGTTAGCGCAAGGTAGACGTACATGCACACGGCGTGGATGACGGCCATCCCGTAGGTGTCGACGCCGAGGCGGCCTTCCATGCCCACGCCAGCATCACCCGAGTGGGTGCCGGAACCGGTAACGAACGTGCCGGTGAGCAGAACAATGCCGAGCGCCACGGCGGCGATGACGGCCGTGGTGCGCACAGCGGCGGGGAAGATGCGAGTCGGTGTGCCGTTGTCCGGCTCATTGATGCGGGAATACAGCATGGCGGCGATCCACACCAGCGCCATGGAGGGCAGGAAGTGCAGAGCGACGGACCACCACGACAGCTGGAGTTTGACGGACAGGGCGCCGATGAGCGCCTGGACAGCAATACCGGCCAGCCCCAGCCAGGCATACACCTTGAGCTCCGTGCGGCGGTGCGCGCGGTGCATGGCCACGATGGTGGCCACGGCGGCAGCACCAACGACGAAGGTAAGCAGGCGGTTGCCAAACTCAATGGCTTGGTGCAGCATCGGCGCGGCGCCGGCGAGCGGCACCAGCGAACCTGGGTGGCAGTTCGGCCACGTGACGCAGCCCAACCCGGACCCCGTCACGCGCACCACCGCTCCGGAGACGGTAATACCCGCCTGGCAGAGCAGAAGGATGAGCGCGATGATGCGCTGCGTCTTCACGGAGGGCCCGGCGGTGGATGCGGTGGGCCGGGCGGGGCTTTGAACTGTCGACGAATTGGCGGTACTCACGGCTTAATAGCCTACCGCTCGGGCGCCACCGGAACTAATACCACGGCGCTTGAGAGCCCGCTGGGGAGAAAAGTCACATTTAGCCCTCGAAACGGAACCAACGCACCGCGGCAAACGACGCCACCGCCGCCCAGCCCGCCAGCACCAGGAGCTGGAATCCCGGGAAGGTACCCGTGAACGCATTGTCTAGCCCACTGGCCAGGGCCACCGTCGGCACCACGGTCAGGAGGCCATCGTTGCCCAGCCCCTGCGAATACATGGCCCAGCCCACGACGCCGAGGAGCAGGAACCAGATGAGGTTGGCCACCGCCAGAACGATTTCTGAGCTCAGCGTGCCGCCCAGCAGTAGGCCCAAGGCCGTAAAGGTGGCTACACCGAGTACTAGCGTCAGCGCGCCGACGGCAATGCCCGCTGGGCCCACGCGCAGGCCCAAGAACGCCGCCACCGCGCCGAGGACCACCACTTGGACGACCACCATGGACAAAACCGCCAGGATCTTGCCCACCACGATGGCCCAGGCCGGCACCCCCGAGGCGCCCGTGCGCTTGAGCGCTCCGTAGCGTCGGTCAAAGGCAAGAGAGATGGCCTGCCCGGTGAAACCGGAAGAGGTTGCCGCCACAGCGAGGACCATGGGGAAGATCTCTTCCACGCCATGCCCCGTGATGTCTTTCATCTGCGCCGCACCGATGAGGATGGCCAAGGGCACGACGACGCTAAGCAGCTGCTGCTCACCGTGGCGCAACATGAGCTTGGACTCGATTGTGCCTTGCGCCCGGGCCATGGCGGCCACGCCCACGCGTTTCGGTTTGGGGCTAAAGGTGCCGGGGGCGAAGGTGCTCATGGGGGGAGTCTCCTTGGGGTTGTGGGTGGGTCGTGGACAGGGT
>OJLL01000166.1_pt1 | contig 20276 bp, 20 predicted proteins | sample 1596941 | NCBI WGS metagenome assembly OJLL01 (sample SAMEA3904689, study PRJEB24821) | metagenome | biome: Builtin; feature: hospital; material: surface | place: USA | collected 2013-08-13 | reverse complement strand
ATGGAAAGAATCATTAAAAGATGATTCTAGTAATTTTAGAGTTATGAATTTAGCTTCAAAAGTTAGACTTTCTCGAGAAAGAAAAGACCTTATTTTTGATAAGGCAGCAGAATTTGCGTCAGATATTTCAGAAGAATTAAATATTATAGAAGAATATGATGAAGATACATTAGGAAAAGCAACTAAAATAGGTGAAGTAGAAGAATTATCTATTGACTGGCATAATTTACGTAGAGAAGGTATTGGTGGTTCATCACTTAGTGAATGTTTAGGATTTCACTGGAAATCACGTCCAAGTGATCCAGTATGGATGAGAAAAAATGAATTAATAGAACATTGGAAAGAAATGGCTATACAAAAATCTACTGAAGTCATAGAAGTAGATAATCCTGATCATGGTGTATTATATAGGGGACACCAGTGGGAACCAAGTCTTATTACAAGATATGCTATTGAAAATAAAAAAAGAGTAGCAATGTCAAAAGCAACTTGGAAAGGTGATCATGAGTTTCAAGTTATTAACGTTGACGGAATAATTTTAGATGATAATGGCAATCCTGAAGGATTATTAGAATGTAAAACTTCTTCTAGAGAATGGACTTGGCAGTGGGGAGTACCATTACATTATAGAGCACAAGTATTATGGTATTTAAATGCTACTGGTTTTAAATATGCTGACGTTATCGTAAAATTTGATTCTGGTTATATAGAAGTATTTAGAATAAATCATGATGAAACAATAGATGGTACAAACAGAACAAAACCAGTAATTGATTATATTTCTGATTTAGAGGATAAGTGGGATACTTATATTCAACCTATTAAAGATAATCCTAAACTTGCTTGGAGTAAAAAAGGATACTTATATGAGAATGAGAAACAATTAAATAGTGTTGTTCCTAATTTTAGAGTATCTAAGAAAATTAATACTATATTAGATAGTGCTGACTTAGTGAAAACAAGTATTGTATCTCCTTATGAAAGAATGCCTAAGTATTATGATAAATTATTATCTTTTGAGACAAGTAATAGTAACGGTAAAATATGTTTAGATAATGTTTCACCAAGTTTTTATCCAGTAGATGAAGAATATATTTTTGCTGAATTACATGATAGGAATAATACTTTTATTGAAGACTTTGTAGAAGGTAAATATATTTTAGCGGTAGATAATCCTACTTATGATTACTTATTTAATGTTAATAATTGGCCTGGTATTATTAACTTATCTGAATTACGTAGAATGTTTTTAGAAAAACCTGGTTATCCTGATTTTAAGAGTTTAAAAGAGGCAGACTCTTGGATAATAGAGTATTTAGATAGCGAAAATTCATAGTTCTAAGGCGATAAAAATAAAAGATAGTAATATACACTATCTTTTATTTTTATCGCCTTAGAACGGAATGTAATTAGTTATTTGATTAAAAGATAATACTATATTATAATAATATTAAATAATCTTGTATGTTAAAATAATATAAATAATATTATATATTAGAGTGAGGAATAAATGTCATCAAAAATAGATTTTGTTAATCATCACGTTCATTCATATTTCTCAGCACTTGATGGAATGCCAAGCACTGAAGATATTTGTGAAAGAATAGTTGAACTAGGGCAAAAGTCTTTTTCTATCACAGATCACGGTACAATGTCTGGTATCCCATCAGCATATAGGATAGCGAAAAAGGCTGGTATAGGTTTTACTCCTGGAATAGAAATGTATTTTACTAAGGATAGGAAAATACGTTCCAAAGATAGGTTAGGAGAAAAATATTATCACTTAATTCTATTAGCACATAATAATCAAGGATATAAAAACTTATCTGCCATGCAAACACCAGCATGGGAAGAAGGATATTATCATAAACCACGAGTAGATTATGAAATATTAGACAAATATCATGAAGGTCTAACTGTCACTACTGCTTGTCTAGGTGGTTTAGTAAACCAGCTTCTTTTACGTGATAATATGAAAGAAGCTGAAAAAGAACTTGGTACTTTAATAGATATTTTTGGTAAAGAAAATGTTTATGTAGAAATACAACGTCACGACTTACCTGAACAAGAAAGAATTTTAGGCAAACAAGTAGAACTTGCTAAAAAGACTGGTTTAGAATTGTTAGCAACATGCGATTCTCATTATTGTTGTCCTGATGATAGTGATTATCACGATAGTTTATTATGTACTTCTACAAAAGCTCAAAAGCATGAAACTAAACGATTCAAATTTGAAACTTCTAATTTTTATCTTCATTCTGCTCAAGAAATGAGTGAACTATTTCCTGAAAAAGATTTTCCTAGAGCATTATCTAATACAGTAGAATTAGCAGAAAAAACAGAATTCTCTATGAAAATTGATGATGATAAAGAATACATCATGCCTAAAATTGATACTAAAAAAGGATTAACAGAAGCAGAAACATTAAGAGAACATGTTATTAAAGGTGCTTCAGAAGCAAAACGTTATGGTGATACTGAAGGTAATATTCCAGAACATGTTATGGAACGTATTGACTATGAACTTGGGATCATAGACAATATGAACTTTAATGGTTACTTCCTTATCGTAGAAAACTTAGTAAAACTTTTTGCTAAAAATGGTATTTATGTAGGACCTGGTCGTGGATGTTTAGCTCCAGAAACTCTAGTATACACTAATAAAGGATTAACACCTATAAAAAATATGAATATTGGTGATTCTATTATTAGTGAAACTGGAAAAGTTAGAAAAATAAATAATGTTCTTACTCATAAAACAGAAAAAGGAGAAAAACTAATATCACTAACTAATGAGTTAGGAAAAAACATTCAACTTACAGAAAAGCATAGAGTATTAACATCTGATGTTCATGGTGAAAAACAATGGAAAAAAGCGAAAGATATACTTGTAGGAGACATTATTGTATATTCTTCTAACAATAATGAACCAGATTATTTTACACTTGGAAATAATAAACAATTAAAAGATACTCAATGGGGATATCTTATTGGTGCTTCATTGACAGCAAAAGTAAAAGATAATCATCTTTATTGGAATATTGATAATAATCAATTATTTGGTGAAACATTATTATCAATACTAGATGATAAAAACATTAAATATACTTATGTTAAAGATAATAGTATTTTAGAATCTATTACTATTGTTGATGAAGACTTTGTTAATTATATTATAAGAAATAAAAATAATAGGTTTATAGGTTTAGGAAATGTTAATTTTACTAAGGGATTTATACAATCACTAAGAAGCTGTAAAGATAATGTTCCTTGTTTATATGAAATAGAATTAGATAATCGTGATGCTTTACAAGCATTACAAGTAGCTGCTGATTCTGTTGGTATTCATGCTACTATTAAAGATAATGTTATAACATTAGATAAAACTATGGGTGTAGGTGCCGAACAGAGGTTTATGGTTACTGTTAAAGATGTTGTTGAAGCACCAAAAGAAGTGTATGATATTAGTGTTGATGGCGAGCCATCATTCTTGACGCCTTTTGGTACTATACATAATTCAGCTCCTGGTTCAGTTGTTGTTTATTGTTTAGGTATTACAAATCTTGATCCTTTTGCTCACACATTGTTCTTTGAACGTTTCTTAAATCCTTATCGTGTTTCCATGCCTGATATTGATATAGACGTTCCACAAACTAAAAGACAACAAGCATTAAAACTTATCGAAGAAGAATATGGTGAAGGGCATGTAGCACACTTGTCTAATTACACTATGATGGCTATGAGAGAATCTTTACAAAGAATGGGTAAAGTTTTTGGCTTAGATCCATCTAACTCAAATAAGTTTACTAAGGCAGTAGCAGAATATTGCGAAGGAAATGGTGTTAATCTTAAAGATTTAGCACAACAAAATATTCCACAAGAAATTAAAGAAAAAGTACAGATTAATGATAATGTTGCTCACAAAATTATTACTACTTCTTCTAAGTTGGAAGGTACTTTAATTTCTTATGGTGTACATGCCTCTGGTATTGTTATCACTTCTACTCCAGTTGATGAGAATTTTCCTATAAGAATAAGTAAGAAAGCACCATTGCCTATATGTCAATATGATGGTAAAGACGTGGAAGCATTAGGTGGCGTTAAATTTGATATGCTGGGGCTTATCAATCTAGATCAATGCGAAGAAACAGAAAGAAATATTTCTATTGATTTAGGTGAAAAAGTAGATACTTCTGATTTGCCATTAGATGATCCTGAAGTATATGAAGTATTGTCTACTGGTGAAACTGGTGGAGTATTCCAGTTAGGTTGCTTGTCTGGTGATACTTTAATTGATGGTGTAAAAATAGAAGATTATTACTTGAGAAGAAACTCTACTACTAAGGCTACACAAATAAGATCAGTATTTTTAGGTGAAGGTGAAGTAAAACCTAATAAAGTCAATAATGTTGTTTTCTCTGGTGAAAAAGAATTATATGAATTATGGACTTCTAGAGGAGAAACAATTAAAGCAACTAGAGACCATAAATTCTTTACTCAGCGAGGATGGGTTAAACTTAAAGATCTTGAAATATATCAGGACAGTGTTCTTACTGTATCTGATCAAGTAGGTTATAATAATTCTGCTGGAACTATTCGTGGACGAGAAGATATTATTAGTATTATAGAAAAAACTAATTCACAACTGAAAAAAATAGGATCTCCAAGTCCTATAACTGTTGGAAATAGTACAGTTTATCCTACTTTTGTAAATAAATACAAGGATAATGAATTTCTTATAGTGGTTCCAGATCATGGGTATAAGAGTACTCTTAAATCTTCTGAAATTATTAATACTAGTGATAGTAATATTTATTCTGAAGTTATTTCTTATAGTCAAGTAGTAGAAAGTATGTATAATTATTATAATGGTTTAAATGAGGAAGATTTACCATTAGGATTACCCTTATATACTCAATGGGAAGAAGTACAAGAAATAACATTTTATGGAATAGATAAAACTTATGATATTATGATGGAATCTCCAGTTCATAATTTTATTGCTAATAATATTATGGTGCATAATTCTACTGGTATTCAATCTCTTACTAGAAATATGAAACCTGATGTTTTTTCTGATATTCCTGCACTTATTGCATTATATCGTCCTGGTCCAATGGGTATGGATACTCATAATGAGTATTGTAGAAGAAAAAATGATGGTGCTGATATGACTGTAGATCATCCAGAAATGGAAGAAATACTTTCTGGTTCTTATAATCTTACAGTTTTCCAAGAGGATTTAATGGCATTATCTAAGCATTTTGCTCATTATAATGGTGCAGAAGCAGACGATCTTCGTAAAGCAGTTGCGAAGAAAAATCCACAAAAAATGGAAGAACAAAAAAGAAAATTTATCCCAGCAGTTAATGAAAACTATTCTAATCATTTAGGTGAAAAATTGTGGGATATTATAGAACCTTTTGGTGCTTATGCTTTCTGTAAAGCACATTCAGCAGCTTATGCTATAACTACGTATAGAACTGCATGGTTAAAAACACATTATCCTGCGCAATTTTCTGGAGCAGTTTTAGATCATGTTCTAAATAATCCCGACAAGTTAATTTCTACTATTGCTTGGATTAGGAGTTCTAATATTACTATTAATCCTCCTGATATTAACAAGTCAGATTTAAGGACAATAACAACAAAAGATTCTATAACATTACCATTAGATATTATTAAGAATTTGGGTTCTAATAAGGCTGAAGATATTATTGACGAAAGAAAAAAGAATGGTAAATATAAATCAGTTGTAGATTTTGTTTCTAGAAACACTGTTCCAAGAAGAATGATTATTGCTCTTGCGAAAGCGGGTGCTTTTGACTCATTAGGTGCTAATCGTGCAGCTGTTGTTGCTAATGTTGATACGATAATGTCTGTTTCAAAAACACAAGCAAGCAGGAATCAACTAAGTTCTGGATTATTTGGAGATTTGTTTAAAGAAAATGATATTTCAGACAGTGAAATTGTAGATGTTTCTAATGCTCCATCTGATTATGTAGAAGATGGTAAATATTATTTAGTTGATGCTGACCTTTATGGTAAATGGGAACGAGAATCATTAGGAATATTGTTAGGAGAACATCCTTATCATACTTTTAAACAATTAAAGAAAGCACAACCTTATATTAGAAAATATCCACCTATTGACAAGTTTACAAAAGAAGCAGAAAAAACACAGTTTAGTGGTGTTATAATGAATATTGTTAATAGGACTTCTAATAAGGGTAATGAGTATGTTACTTTTAATTTAGAAACAGATATTGCTTCTGTACCTTCCATTGCTTTCAATAGAATACCTGAAGAATTAGAAGGTTCTGTAGTATGTGTGGAAGGAAAAATAGAAGATGATGCTGAAGGAAATGGAGATTTTATACCAAAAGCAATATGTTTCGGAATGAAAAAACTACAAGTGGATCGAATGAAAGAAAGTGAATAATAATGAAATTTGTTCCTAGAAAGGTTCCTTCTGTAAAACAGAAAAAAGTATCATATTCTATAACAAGAGAAGGAATAGAATATGATACTACTGAACAATCACATAATAGTGTTATTAATAAGAAAGATATTATTAATAGTATTAATGATTTATGGTGTAAAGTATCTAAAAGAGAAAAAGATTTACAAAGTATTTCCTTAGAAAAATTAGATTCATCTCTTTCTGATTGGAAAAATGCTCCAGAACATCAGATAGAAACATTAGTACGATCTGCTGTGTATTTAGCTCCACGTTTTGATGATAGTGATGATATTGATCGTTTAATATCAGTATTTGAATCACCGCAATCTAGAAAAGAAGCAAGTAATAAAATGAATGATCTAACAATACAACCGTATTATTATGATGATTCTACTACTATGCAAGAAAAAATAGAAATAGTGATGAATAAATTAGATTTAGATGATTTTAATTCTCTTAGCGACAAAGATCAGTCATCTCTAGCAGCTTTATCATTGTTAAACAGTGAAGATGTAGATCATATGATTGATATTGCAGTTAACAGCTTTCCTGACAAGGTAATGCCTTCTGACGTTGTTATGGTTGGAAAAGATATTAAATCATTGTATCCAGCAACTAGTGATGACAATGTTTTTAGATATAAGGTTAATAGAAAATCTAAGGATAAGAATTATATTGCTGGCAGAGACGAGGAAGATAACTTATTTAGTGATAGTATGGAAGCAGATATTGACGCATCTGCAATGATTTTGGAAGGATATTCTGAAGAAGATATTATTGCTTTTCATAATGATGTTCCCAAGGGATACTGGAAAGATGTATTAGTAAAAGTTTCTGAAGGTCATGATGATCTTAATGAAGTGTATGATTTATTAGACAAGAAATATAGATGGCATCCAGAAGATAGAAGAAAACCGGATTTATTTTAAAATGAGAATATTGGGGAACAAAAAGAAGAATACTGATAAAAAATCAAATGAGAAAGAATTAGAAAAGTTAAAAGAAGAATATACTAAAATAACTCTTTTTTATTTAGATTTGAAAGAAGCATTTGAAATTATTGAAAATAATTTTAGAAATAAAGAGATTATAGTAACGGATAATATACATTATAATTATGTTATAGATTCAACTATAAGTACTACTGATTCACATAATATAGCAGAATTAATACATTATAGTATAGAAGATTTAAAGTATTCTTCTTTTTATTTAGAAAATCAAGATACTTATTCTTATAATTTACATGAGAATATAGTTGTTGATACAACTAATTATTTTATAAGAATAATGATAAATACTTATAATTTTAATGCTTTAAAAGATAATCTTGAAAAATTAAGACAAGAACACGTTAAAAGTTTTAAAAATGTAAATGATTATTAGAATATAGTTAAACACCACTCATAAAAATTTATGAGTGGTGTTTAACTATATTCTATATTATACGTTTTCTAATACTAATTCTTTTATTTCTAGAGCATCTTCTTCATATTGGTCATATACTCCTGGACTATATAGTAATGTCATTCCTGCTTCTTCTGGTGTTTTGTCGCCTTTTTTACCATTGCATTTAGAACAACATGCTACAAGATTTCCATATGAACTATCTCCGCCTCTAGACTTTGGTATAATATGGTCTACAGTATTACCATAGTCTAGACAGTAAGCACATTGATATTTGTCTCGAATAAGAATAGATTTTTTGGAAGCATTAGAATCAATAGTTCTAACGTTCCATCCCCTATAAATATATTTTGGTATATAGATAACTTTGTGAATATCTATTTCAATACTTGGTGAATGTACTGTTTTAACAATATCACTGTTAAGAAGATTTTGCGCATTACCAGTAACAAGTAATACTGCTGCCTTTTCCCAGCTTACTCTCGAAATTGGTTCCATTGCAATATTAGTTACAATAATATTTTTACGCATTTTTCAATCTTCTTTCATATTAATAAATCACATATTATGAGTATATAATCTTTTTAACTCATTAATATTATTTTTTGCTTCAACATGTTCTCCTTTAAAAATATTAAGAAGTGTTCTTCTTAATATTATATCATAATACTCTTTTTTATTATGACGAGTATCATTATAAACTTCTTTTTCCAAGAAGTCAATAGTTTTTACACTTGGAGAAGATTTTTTATACTTATTTTTATCATCATTATCAATACTATATTGAACATACCATAATGCTTTATCAAGATCTTGTAATGGTTTTTCTTTATCTAAATGCCTCCATACATATTTAAAAGAATTAAAATCTATACCATTTAACTGACAAGCATAATCAATACATTCACCTGGAAAAATATTATTATTAGCATAATGTGAAGGATTATTTACAGCATCATTATTAGTCATTATTATTACTTTCTTTTATTATTTTCCCACCATAAACAACATTATGGGCTTCAAATTTTTCTCCCCATTTATAACATTGTTGTATTACTGGACATGTTTTACAATATTTTTCTTGTATAATAGTAGATTTTTTTTGCAGATCTTTGATATCTAAATCTTGTTGAATACAGTTAGCCTTATTCATCCATTGTGGAGGATTAATGAAATTGTTATACATTAATTTGATAACATTCTCATCTACTAAACGATCATCTAATGATAATTCATTGCTCATCATTATTCCCCTAAATTAACTATGTTAAACTCGCCACAAGTATCATTATTGTTAATAATGTGTATGCAATCTTGTTTAATAATATTGTTTTTTATTAGTAGATTAATATTATCTTTATTTTTAATGAGAACATTATTTTTTTGCGGTTTTATTTTAGTGTTTTGTGGGTTTATGGTGAGTGTTTTTTCTTGTCCTGTAGGATTTTTTAAAATTATCTCATAATAAGAAGAAATATTATACTTGGAGAGAATTATCTTATATTTCTTATTATCTACTAATATTTCTTTTAGTACTCTTTTTGTCATAATCATTCTCCTTATACTATTTTTACTATTTTATTATATTTAATCATATCATAATAATGGTAGTGTTTATTAATCAGTGCTTCATTGATTATGTGTTTTATTATTTTTAATGTTATAATAAGAGTCAATAAACTGTTTTTATATATAAATAGGAGAATGATTATCTTGATAAGTGGAGATATAGGTTTTGATGATATCCTAAGCAAACCAATTATTTTACCTAATAGTATAAGCGTATCAGTTAGTGGAAATCATATTGTTTCTTCTTCTTATTATGGTGATACGTTCTTAGAGCATGTTGACAATGATGGTATTCCACCAGTAAAAATAATACCAGAAAGCTCTGATACTATCGGTTTTTTTGGTAGAACTGTTGACTTAGTAGCAATTGCTACTAATAATATTTTAAGAATAATACACTTATATAAGATGGAGATCTTAGCAACAATAGAAATAAGACCAGGAACATTATATGTTCCACCATCAGGAAAATCTGGTGTTATTGGAATTGTTTCCCCGCAGGGACAAAACTTTACTATTGATGATGAGTTAAATATTAGAAAAGGACCATTAAATATTGGTAAAAACTATCAAATATTATGGTCATCTAATGTTACTCCAGTAGGATACATGTGGGTAGAAGAAGATTATTCTAAACTATATATTAGGTCTACTACACAAGAAAATGGGGCTACCTTTGCTTCTAGTAATGGGTTCACTATGTATGGTGTTTGGGCTAATCCTACAATGGAGCGTCACGAGGCTTTTATTGTTGACAGAAGTGAAAAGAATATTTTAAAGAAAGTATATTCTACTCCTGAAAAATTAGAAATAGAAAATATCCATGAGTTTCCTGAAGGTTCAGTAATTACAGATGTTTCACTTATGAGTGATGGTAGACCTTCTGTAGTATCTGCTATTCATAATGCAGAAAATATTAGTTATGCACTCCCACCTGAAACACAGGTATCAAAACTTATTAAAAATATTACAAGTAATAATGAGAAAAACACTTCAGCACAATGTGTAGGTAGTTCTTCTTATATTTCTTGGAGTCAAACACCAGTTACTTCTCCCGTAGCAGCAGTTACTAATTATGGTATCAGCAATAGACCAAGACACGAAATAAAAGGTATCAAAACATTAGGTGAAAATATTATACCTACTACTAATATAGTAAGAAAAATACCTTTAAATGATAAACAAATATTAAAATATAGGTTAGTTAGTCCATATAGTACTCAACATCATTTAGTAGACAATGTTGTTATTATTACTGATGAACAAGGATTCTGTGCAGCGGGTGCTTATTCTCCTACAGTAAGAATTCTTTATGAAATGGGGCTTGGAGTAGCAATAGTTCCTATTAGAAAATATAATAAGAAAGCATTAAATAATTATTTCTTAGATCTTGTAGATGTTTCTATTGATATTAAAAAATCTAAAATAGGTAAAAAAGTTTCTATTCTTTCTTCTGGAGATTTAAACAGTGATGCTATTAAAGCATTACAACATCGTCAATCACAAATTGATAGATCATTTCTTATTGATCCTACTGATGATGAGATCAATACTATTAAAAATAAGTTTAGTGAAAACTTTAATTCTATTATAACTACTGATGATCTTGTAGAAGATGATTATGAATTAATTGAAGATAATAAGATTTATACTAATCTTATTAGTAGTAAAGATCCTAATATAATCGAAACAATTTCAAACATAATATTATAAGGAAAATGAATAATGTATTGTTTATTTTCTAAAAAAGATGAAGAGGTTCCTGAAGTATTTAATGATTATGTATTTTATAAGTCAGGTAATACTTATTTCATTATTGTAAGTGATGAAGAAATACATATTGTAGATAATTGGTATCGAGTATCTACAAGTAAAGCAAAAAAGTTTGCTTTCAGAGATTCTACTGAATGGTTGGAACCACATAATTCAACATTAGGTAGAAAGAAAATACAAGAGATAGAACAAGAATGGTATCAATCTTTTAAAAATTAGTAAGGGAGGTGTAAATATGAGAAAAAATAATAAAACAGCTAAATCTTTATGGTGGGGAGAATCAAGATTATTAGAAGCTGAAGAAGAATTAGAAATAGTAGATATCATTATGAAAGGGAAAGAATTTTTTGATAAAGATAATGATGAGTTAAATAAAAAAGAAAAATATTATAAGAAAGCAGGATTAGAAGCTAGAAATCGTTTAGTAGAAGCATATTCACCACTTATAGAAAAAATAGCTAGAGAAAAATATAATTCTTCAGATTCACATGGTTTAACATATAATGATTTCATATCTGAAGCATTAATAACTGCTTTACAATGTGCTAAAAATTTTAATCCTTATAAAAGTAAAAAAATAATAAGATTTTCTAACTATGTTTCTAGACCTATATCGTCTTCTCTTTATAGAATGGCTACTAAATCTAAACCACAAGTTTCTACACCTATTTCAGTTATTTCTAAGGCTAAAAAATGGTCTCATACTTATTTTGATATGTTAAATAAAGGATTAAAAGTAACTGATGAAGAAGTATCTTCTATAAGTGGTGTCGATATGACTCAAAAAGAAGTATTTGAAATATTAGATTTGAGCACTACGATTTCATTAGAAGATATAGATCATCCCAGTATTCAAGATGACTATATTTTAGAAAAAAATATTGAGTTAAAAGAAGATATTGTTAAAACTATACAAGAAATATTTAAAGAAGATAGTGATAAAGCATTAGTGACATTAGGTTTAAAAGGTGATAATGCTACTTTTAGTCCGTTTTTACTTGCTACTAGCTTAAATATTAGTAGTGAAGAAGCAAAAGAATTTTTAGATAATTTTTACTCTATTTTAAATCATCCAATAATTAGAATGAGTATTAAAAACGATTTAGAAAAATATAAGAAATAGTGTAAAATAGTATAAGTAAAGTGTAATTATTTTAAGGAGAATTTAATGTCTTGGGACGATTGGAATAATTTTAATAATAATGATAATGAACATCAAGAACATGATAATTTTAATAATAATGATGAAAACAATGATAATTTAGATTCATTCTTATCTGATGATCATAATGATAATTCATCAGATATTCACGATAATAATGATAATACTCAACAAGAAGAAACTTTATCAGAAGATCCACAACAAGATAATCATAATGTTAACAATGATTCCTCACATGAAGAGGATGAAGAATTACATAAAGATTTAGAAGAATTGTCAGAAGATTTTTATAATGTTCCTGGCAACACTAAAAATGATCTTATTTTTAGTGAAAAAGATGCTTATAGGATTGTTAATGTTACCAAAGTATTAGAAGAATGTGACCATGATATGAACATGATGTTGCAATCAACTTTTGGTTTTAATGCTAAGGCATCTATTATTAAGAAGGCTATTAATATTGTTCAATTATCTGAAGAAGATTTTGAAAGTAGAATTTCTTCAGTAGCGGGTTTAAAGTCTATTTATGATGCAGTTAATCCTGAAGAAGGTACAGATCCATTAGATATTGCTATACAAGCAATATCTCGTGTCTCTTCTATGAATGATAAAGATAAGGGTAATATGATTAGCCTTGCTAGGAAAATCGCTAAGGAAGTAGACGGTGTTAAAAATATTAATATAAGACGAAATCAACCTGCTGCTGATATAGTTTCTGAATTAAGAAAATCTATGACTGGTGAACATAATATTTCTGATAAAGTATTATATTTTAATACTTTAATAGAAACTCTTAAAGAAGCAGTAGAATAATATTAAGGGTGTAATCACATTGTTAAAAAGAATAAAAAACACCAAGAAGAATAAAAAAAATGATTCATATGATAATGTGAATCTGTTAAATAATTATTTTAAGGTAATTATAAGTTTAGCATTATTTTCTGTTCTTATATCTTTTTTAACACATTTCAGAATTTTGTTTTACCCACCTGAAGGTATTCAATCAGGAGGTTTAGCATTATGGTCTGCTGTTAATGTTTTCCTACCTTATACACTATTATTTTTTATTTCTGTTTTTTCTTCTTGGTTTATTCTTTCACAAGAAAGCATTACTTATATTAAATGGCTGTTTAAACAATCAATTAATAATCTAACTCTTAATTATCTTATATATATTACTATCATCATTGCAGTAATGACTATTTCTATTTCTTCTTTCCCTGACAATGCTTATAATGCTATTAATGAGCATAATAATATGACTAAACCACAAGTTACATTATGGAATTCTATGATTATTTTTATGCCTACTGCATTATGGTGTGGTTATAGGGAAGGTTGGAAATCTTATAAACAAATTGGTGCTACTACTACTCAGTTAAGTTATGAAGACGAGTTAATGAAAAATGAAATAAAAACTTCTGGACAATTTTGGGATAGAAGAATTATGCCTATATATAATTTTTTCACTGGAAAAAATGGTGAGAAACCTAGAGGATTCTTATTATTCCTTGTGATTAGTGTTCCAGTATTAGTTTATTCATGGATTAAAGCAACAGTTTTTGGTTATTACTATCTTATTGGAATATCAGTATTTCTTGTACAACCAGCAATATTAGCAATATTTATGACAGTTTCAAAAAGAAATGACATGAAAATGACTAAACATGCACCACGTTTAAATCCAGTGAGGAGACCAGGAACCAATGATGATTATAACCCTGGCTCTGTTGGTGTGAAAGTTTTCAACAGAAAAGGGTAATAAAAATATGTATGAACAACATTTTACAATTGAAGAAATAAGAAAAAAAGAAGATAATGATTATAATCCCAGTAAAGATTATTCACGATTTTCACCGATAATATCACCTATTAATGAGCTAGAAGAAGCAGCCGATGAGGCTATTAAAATTATAGAAGAAAATAATAGGAAAACAATATCTTTTAACAAGTATATATCAGAAAATGATATAGATTATATTCCAGAATGTGTTGCTAATGAAGAAATGACATTAGATACTCATACAGGTTCTAAACAAACTGGAAAATTAACTTATGATATATATGAGGGAGTATTAGAAACTAAAAAGATTTGTTCTGAATGTCCATTAAGAAAACATTGTTTGGCAGTATCGATGACTGAACCAAGAAGAACAAGAACTAGTAAAAATGAAAAATCTATTCCTGGTACTGATCATACTTCACCGCTCATTATGAGTGAATATATGATGTTTGGAGGATATACTCCACAAGAAAGAAAAATAATATATGATATTATTTGTGAAAAGTTAGAAGAGAAAGATTATAATAAACAAAATTATTATGATTATGAGTATATAGTATGATTAATGATTCAGAAATAATTTATCCACTTCATCCAGTGTTAGAAAAAAACAATTATACTATTAATTATGATGAGTGTTATCAAAAATCTATTATTATAGGGATTAACCCACAAACTCTAGCAGGAATTCTTACAGGTAGGATACGACCTAATAGTCTTATTATACAACGTTTAAAGAAAATATTTCCGAATGATATTATAGATGAGTTAGTACAAGATTATGATCCTTTTAGAGGTATTCAATATTCTACTAATATTAATAAAAATAATATTAACACTAAATGTCCTATAATATTATTAAGTAATAGTGATTCTATTAGAACGGAAGACAATAAGTGGATAACTATTACTAAAAAAGAAGTTTTTGGAAAAACTATTAGATTATATTCTAATGATATTCTTATCGGAGTTTTTAATAAGGAAGATACTTGTATAGCACATATTAATAAATATCATACATTAGATAATGATAAAAATAAAAATATTGCTAAAATGAAAAATGAGTTGAAAATATTTAATGAAGATAAAATGTCTAGAGACTTATTTATTGATAAAATGTTAGAAAAATATGATTAGTAATATTTTATAGTGTATGATATAATATAGTGTATATTGTTAATTTAATATAAAAAACTTAAAGGGAGAAAATCGCATGGCAACAAATAATAAAAGCGATGAGACTTTTTCTATTCTAACAAACTATTCTTATAAGCAACATATTTCAGATTATTCTGTAGAAGCTGTAGCACATAATAGATTGTTAGAATTTAATAAAGGTAAAAACTTAGTAGAAAAAAAGAAAAATGCCTTATCTTGGATAAGAAAATTACAAGAAGAAACAGAAGAAGCATTATCTAATATTCATGATTTGAGAATTAGTGATAGGAGAAATGTCAAGGAAGAAATAGAACAAGAAAAACTTTCTATCCTTGATAGGATACAATGGAATTATAAGGGTAACTTCCATTATAGTGATAAATATTCTAGTTCTTATCCTGAACTTTCTTATACTATTTCTACACGCAGAATGTCTGGTAGATATTGGTATGAAGCATCTTATGGTATTGTAAGAAATGTTAATGAACATGATGTTAAATATGGTTCTTATAACTTATTCTTAACATTAGATGAAGCAATAGATTATATTGTAGAAGAATTGAAAAATAGTGGTCAAGAAGCATTATTAAAACATTATCTAAAAGATCATTTACGTCGTGAAATTGAGAAGAAAAATAATGATGTAAAACCCAAAGATTATGCTGAGATTATTAAACAAAAGAATAAAGAACGTAAAGAAAAGAAAGCGCAATATATTGCTTCTAGAGGTAAAACTCGCTTAGATCCTATTGATGCGCAAATTAATAAAATTATTGATGATGATAATATCGCTAATTCTATTTATGCTATTAAACGTTCTTCTGATATTTTTACACTCAATGATTTTACTAGAAACTTATTAGTACCTTATGCTTATAAGCAGTTAAGTGATGCTAAGGATCACCAGCGTGACGTTGAGAGAGCAGCAGAACTTAATGATAATAGTAAACTAAATCTTGATAATGAAACAAGTGAAGATTCTACTATTGATGAGTATGATAATAATGAGAATCTTGTTGATGAAATATTAGAATCACATAATAATGATACTAATAATAGGAACAAAGAATCTGTAAATATACCAACTACTGGTATAGATACTAATAGTCTCCCAGTAACAAGTAATCTTTCTGAAGAAAATGGTGCTGTATTTGTTCTAGACGATGAGGATTATGATAAGGATAAGTCAAAGAAGGTAGAGTTACCAACTCCTGAGAGTCTACAATCTAGAGCAAATGTTGCAGGAATCAATAATAAGAGTAATGTTCCACAAAAAGTTATAGAAGAAAACAGTAATTTACAAGATGATTCTGATCATTCATTAACAGAAAATACCGAAACAGTTGAGAATCTACAAGATGATTCTGATAATAATGTTTCTGAAAATATTGAAATCAATGAGAATATAGTAGATACTACTCCACAAGATATTGAAGAGAAGACTGAATCAGTAGAAAATATTGAAGATCAAGATTTTGATATTGATGAACATACTGAAGTAAATGAAAATCTTGTAGAAGAAATTCCTGAATTAAGTAATCATTCAGAATATAATGAAGAAATTAATAATTTTGAAGAACTTATTAATGAAAATGATGGTGTAATGATTACTGATAAAGAAGTTCAAGATAAGTTAAGAAATGCTTTACCTGACTTATTTGATTCTTCTAGATTACCTACTAAGAATGATCAAAAAGAAAACGATATGGATAATGCGTTAGATGATTTTTTCCGTGATTTATAAATTAAATTAACAAGTAAAAAACACTCACTAAAATTAGTGAGTGTTTTTTACTTGACAAAAAATATAAAAATATATTATAATATGTCGATATGTTTAATTAAAGATTAATATAAAGTTAATAATTATAATATGAAAGGTTAAGAAAAATGTTTTTAATGATTATGACACTATTTATAGCATTCATGGGTTTTTATATTACTTATAAAAATACTGTTAATAATAAAAAAGATATCACTTCTTTAATAAGATAAAATTTAAAAAGTAAAAATCATAATTATGATTTTTACTTTTTAAATTTTAAGACAATAGTGTACAATAAGTAGGAGAGAAAAATAAAAAAGGAGTGAGAATATTGAATAGTTTTGATTCTATTTCATATAAGGAAAAATTATATTTATATAGTATAAAAAAAGAAATAGAATCAAAACCTATTACTAGAAAAGTTTGTTATATTCTTGATCTTAAAATAAAAAAAGCTAGAAGAAGAATGCTTAAATATGCTCCAGACTATATGGTAGACTATGATAGTTTATCATATTGGAATGGAGATGTTCCTAGAGAAGTAGTAGCAGCACTAGGAAAAGATATTATAGAAATATCTAAATATGTAGGAAATAAAGGTTCTATATCTTCCTTATATTCTATTAAAGCACAAAATAAGAATTATGATGTTAAAACTTGTATTAAATGTTTAGAAAAATAACTTTGCGAAACATTTGTTAGTGTGTTATAATAGTACTTACAAAGGTTATAACGCCTTTTGTAAGTTATACATAATACATAAGTAAATATCAAACTTATACGATAATATCATAAAGGAAGGTCATTATCATGGCTTATAATAATAAAGAACGTCAATTTTGGACTGAAAGACTATCAGGTAAAGGTCGTTTAGGTGCTGATCCTAAACTTATCACTAACAGCAATTCTTCAATTTCAATCGCAGTAGCTCGTGTAGCTGCTTCTTCACGTACTAATGATCGTAATGGTGATCCTCAAGATCGCACAACATGGCGTAACTTAAAATTCTTTGGTTATACTGCTGATCAAGTAATGGATAACTTGAAGAAGGGTAGTTATATTAATTATGAGGGTAGAGTTAATCCTTCCTCTTATATTAATAAAGATGGGGACGAGGTTCCAACTGAAGAAATCTTGGTAGACAATATTGGACTAGAACTTCCTTATAATAAAGATGACTCTACTCCATCTCGCAAGAAGTCTAGTGGTAATCGCAAGCGTCGTCGTGAAGAAGTAGAGGACGATTATGATGACGAGGGCTACGATGATGATGGTGATATTGATGCACTTATAGGTGAAGAAGAGGAAGAAAAGCCTAAGAGGTCTCGTTCACGTAGCCGATCCCGTTCTGGTGGAAAATCTCGTTCACGTTCATCACAAACTGCTGATATAGATGATGATGTTGAAGATTACGAGGAAGGATTATTCTAAAATAATCATTTTGACATTAAAATTATAAATATCATATAATGATGTAATACAATTATTGTATTACATCATTTTTTATCATAAAATTAATCGGAGTTAATTATGTTTTATAGATCACTATTAATTAAAGGATTTGGACCATATTATAAGAAAAAAGAATTTACTTTTAATGGTGGTCTTAATATTATCACTGGTGATAATGGTAGTGGTAAAACTACTATTTTTGATGCTTTACAATGGTGTTTATATGGTCCAAAAGGATCAGATAGAACATTGAAAGATAGAACTTCTATTATTAATGATAGAGCACAATCAGCACATGTGGAAATGAATTTTTATGCTGATGACGGTAGCGACATTGTTTTAAGTAGAAGTCTTACTAGAAGTGGTAAACATACAGTAGTATTATACATTGATGAAGTAAAACAAGAAACAAGTATTACTGAAACACAAAAAATATTAGAAGAATTATTAGGTAATATTCATCATGATGTTTATTCTTCTATATCTATGATGTTAAGTTCACCTACTCATTCAATAAACAAGTTTATTTCTGGTTCACCATTAGATAGAAGAAAAGTATTGTCAGCTATTGTAGATCCTACAGAAATATGGTCACAATCACATAAAGTTTTTAAAAAAAGAAAAACACAAGAAAAGAAAAAAGTACAGTCTTTAGAAAATAAAATAGAAGTATTGCAAGGAGTAATAAGTAATATAGTTCCAGTAGATAAACCAGAAGAAGATACGTCTATTATTAAAAAACAAATAGAAAAGCTATATGAGGATAAAGAATTAAATGATGATCCACAAGCTAGAAATTCTAAATTATTAAAAATACGTTTAGATAATCTTCATAATGATTTAGATAATATCATTGAAGATATTGAAGAATTATCTGATGATAAGTATGACACTATTCAAAATATTGTTGATTTAAAAAAAGATATACAAGAACTAGAAGATCACAAAAAGTCTGTTCTAGATGATGAGGATAGGCTAAAACAGCAAGAAGATTCTTTTGAATATTCTATAAACTTTTTTAATGAGCAAGTAGAGTATTTAAATAGGGATAGAACCCGCCTGTTATCCATTCTGTCGCGAGAAAATACCCTCAATGATTTATTATCCCAGTCTAAAAATAAATGCGCTGTATGCGGCACAGAATTAGATAAAGATATTTCACAAAATAATCATCATGAACAAGAAATACTAAAATTAGAGAAAAAAGATAATGAATATTCAAAAGAAATTAAAGAATATCAAGATAAGAAAAAACAGCCGAGGGTAATCTTTTCGGCTGTTTTTGATGGGGGAAACTAAAGTGTAATGCTGTTGCTTTTAGAGATTTTCATAAACAAGAGCAAGGAACCTACTGTTAGAACAGTCAGGATAGTTGACAAGGCTGCGGCTACACCGTAATTCCCTCTTAGAACCTCTGTATAAATGGCTACAGTCATTGTTCTTGTTTTGACATTGTAGAGGAGGATAGAAGTAGAGAGTTCTGAAATCATTGTGACCCAAGATAGGATGGCTCCAGAAATAATACCAGATAGCATCATTGGAGTTGTAATCTTGGCAAAGGTATTGAGACGACTACTTCCTAAGCTCTCAGCGGCTTCTTCAATACTTGGTGCTATTTGTTGCAAGCTAGCAACAGATGAGCGAATAGTATAAGGCAATCTTCTGACAGATAGGGACATAATCAAGATGAAAGCCTGTCTCTTATACACATCTCCGAGCCCACGAGACTAAGGCGAATCTCGTA
>OJLL01000158.1_pt1 | contig 21750 bp, 17 predicted proteins | sample 1596941 | NCBI WGS metagenome assembly OJLL01 (sample SAMEA3904689, study PRJEB24821) | metagenome | biome: Builtin; feature: hospital; material: surface | place: USA | collected 2013-08-13 | reverse complement strand
GCGCCGCCAGAACCTCGCCCGCAAGGAGCTGGCGTGGCTGCGCCGCGGCGCACCTGCCCGCACCTCGAAGCCGCGCTACCGCATCGAGGCCGCCGAAGCCCTGATCAAGGACGTCCCGCCGCCGCGCGACACCGTCGAGCTCATGGCGTTTTCGAAGCAGCGCCAGGGCCGCGTGGTCATCGAACTCGAGGACGCGCGCATCGACGCCCCGGACGGCCGCACGCTCGTCGACCACCTCACCTGGCGCCTCGCCCCCGGCGAGCGCATCGGGCTCGTCGGCGTGAACGGCTCCGGCAAAACGACGCTGCTGCGCACGCTCGCCGGCGAGTACCCGCTGGCCGCCGGCAAGCGCATCGAAGGCCAGACCACCCGCATCGGCTGGCTGCGCCAGGAACTCGACGACCTCGACCCGGAGCGCCGCGTCATCGACGCCGTCGAAGACGTCGCCACCTACATCAGCTTCGGCAAAAAGGAACTATCCGCCTCCCAGCTCGCCGAGCGCCTCGGCTTCTCCCCGAAGCGCCAGCGCACCCCCGTGCGCGACCTCTCCGGCGGCGAGCGCCGCCGCCTCCAACTCACCCGCGTGCTCATGGCCGAGCCGAACGTGCTGCTTCTCGACGAGCCCACGAACGACCTCGACATTGATACCCTTCAGGAGCTGGAGTCTCTTCTGGACTCCTGGCCGGGCACCATGGTGGTCATCTCGCACGACCGTTACCTCATCGAGCGTATTGCGGATAACACCTACGCCCTCTTCGGAGATGGCAGGTTGACGAACCTGCCCGGCGGCATTGAGGAGTATCTGCGCCGCCGCCAGCAGATGGAGGCCGGCGCCGGGCGCGGTCCCATTGACCTGGGAGAAAAGTCCCCGGCAGGAGCTGGCTCGGCTGATGCCGCCGACTCCACCGACTCGAACGACGCTGCCGGCACGGCTCCCGCGAAGCGCCTGAGTTCTCAGCAGGAGCGTGAGATCACCAAGAAAATGAACTCCCTGGAGCGCAAGATGGCCAAGCTGGACGCGCAGACAGAGAAGCTCAACGCGCAGATGGCTGAGGCCGCAGAGAAGATGTCCTCCGGCGAGGGCGATTCCGCCGCACTGGCCCAGCTCGATGCCGATGTAAAGGCCGTGGCCAGCGAGCGCGAAGAGCTCGAGATGGAATGGCTCGAGCTAGGGGAGAAGCTGGAAGGCTAGCCAAAGAGCGCGGCGATACCCAGCATGGCAGGCAGGGAGAGAAACGTGGTGAGGAAGACCGTATCGCGCGCCACGGTTTCTCCCACCTGGTAGGTCGCGGCGTAGTTGTAGACGTTCTGCGCGGTGGGCAGCGCCGCCAAAATGAGCGCTGCGTACAGCTCGTTGCCGCTCAGACCCAGTGCCAAGCCCGCGGCGAGTGCGATGGCCGGCATGCCGACGAGCTTGAGCGCGGTCGCGGTCAGCGAGGGCAGCCGGTCGTGTGCGAGAAGGCCCTCGCCCTTCAGCGACGCACCGAAACTCATGAGAATCATGGGAATGGAGGCACCACCGAGGATTTCCAGCGGAGCCATGATGACCTCAGGAGTCTGCCAGCCCGCGGCGGAGACAATAAATCCCAGCACGGCTGCAATGACTACGGGGGCGGTAATGCCTGATACCACTGAGTGTGTAACCGAGCGCAGGCTCGTTCCCTGGGCGTTGAGGCCAGCAATGATGAAGGGGGAGAGCACCGCCATCTGCAGCACTAGCGCGGGGACGACAAAGGTAGCATCACCGATGACATAGGTGGCAATGGGAAGGCCGATGTTCACGGAGTTGTAGTAGCTAGAGGCCGCAGCACCTGCCATGGTCTCCGCGCCGCTGCGCCGGAAGAACAGCAGGCTAAAGAGCGCGTAGAGGCACATGGTAGCCACCGAAGCAATCGCGATAGCCGCCACCACGGGGGAGGCGAAGGCGGAGGTATCTGACTTCGCCACGCTGGAAAAGATGAGCGCTGGTGTCGCTGCCCAGAACGCCACCCGGTTGAACTGGAGTCGCGCTTCTCCTTGGCCAATCACCCCGCGGTGCGCCAGCACAAAGCCCACCCCGATCACCACGAAGATGATGGCAAAGCCCGTTAACACGTCCAGCACTAGTGACTTTCCTTTCGCAGTAGTGAGTTGTGGCAGCGAGTAAACGAGTAAAACAGCCCCGAAGAGGGCACAACAACTCCGGAGAATAACAATGCCATATCGAATTCCGGGGCAGACAGGGAGACCGCTTCCCAGCTGCGGTGCAGGTGTGGCACGGTAGAAGTCATGAATGCATTCCGTCGTGTTTCCCGTCTCACTACGTCCGCTGTAGCTGCAGCCGTCGCGCTCAGCGGCGCCACCGCGGCCCAGGCTCAGGCCCAGGACCTCAACCAGCTGTCCTCCCAGGCCACCCAGCAGATCAACTCGCTGCAGATTGAGCTGCCGGCGCAGGCCTACGATCTGGCGCAGCAGTACAACGTGCAGCTGCCGGACTTTATCAAGAAGCCGACCCCAGCCGTTGCCGGTGAGTTGGTCACCGCCACTCACGATCACCTGATCAAGCAGGGCCACCACGATGACGCTAATGCCAAGAACATTGCCCAGGAGTGGGCTAACCAGGCCGCGGCTGGCCAGGTGACTTTTGAGGGCAACGCGGGCGATGGCCTGACCCACCTCGAGGAAGGTACCGGCAACATTTACAAGCTCACCGTGTCTGAGGCCCAGGACCGCGTTAACTGGCTCAACCGCGATGTGCCGGTGACGAAGTCCGACGGCACCGGCTTCGGCGTTGCCCAGTCCTTCGACGGCACCTACGTCTACGTGGCGGAGTACTTCTTCAACAAGTAGATAGCCACGTAGAAAGACGAAGAAAGAGTTGTACAGCTAGTCACGCTACAACCTGCCTGTCGCGCCCCCAGACCACGCATGTCCTGTGCTTGAGCTGGGGCGAAGCGCGTTTTCTCAAGGCGCGCTACAGTGGGCGGCATGATTTTGATCAACGTACAGTTCCACGTCAAGCCCGAATACGCTGAGACCTTCCTCGATGAAATCGATTGGTACACCTCCGCGTGCGCTGCTGAGCCCGGCTGCATTGACTTCAAGTGGTTCCGCGATCCGGAGGATCCCCAGCGCTACTTCCTGCTGGAGTCCTACGCTGACGGCAAGGATGTCGACCACGTCAACACCGACCACTTCAAGCGTTCCTGCGAGGAGCTGCCGAAGTACCTCGTGGAGACCCCGGACATCATCAACACCCACATCGACGGAAAGACCGAGTGGGACAAGATGGCTGAGTTCTCCGTCGAGTAATCCAGGCAGTCACTACACCGGCTAGACGCCTACACAAAGGGGCGCCGCACACTGTGCGCGGCGCCCCTTCTGTCATTTCCAGGTTTCGTGCCTCTGCCTTATCTGCCCTTAACCGCAGCGGGAGGTGAGGTTCTTGTCGTCATTGACGTACTGCTCTAGCGCATCCTCGAAGGCGTCCGCGTAGAGGCCCGCACCCTCGGGCATCGGGTGAATCCCGTCGTCGTAGAACATCTCGGGGTGCTCCTGGGCTATACCGCACCAATCGGCCACATAGACGTTGTCGTGCTCGCGGGCGGCGTCGATGATTTCCTGGCGTGCCGGAACCATCCAGTCGCGGTCGCCGTTGGGCAGCGCCATGATGACCGTGCGGTCCGGCCCGATGATGTCGAGCATCTCGTTCATCTGGTTATCCAGGGACGCGCCGTTGGTGCCCAAGCCAATGAGCACCGTGGAGCGCAGCTGGCCGGAGTCCTTGAGGGCCTGCAGAATCGGGATGACGGCGGTGTAGTGGCGGGAGATAGCCGCGTCGATGACGATGCCCGGGAACCTCTCATTCAGTCCCTCAGAGGCCGCGAGCATGACCGAGTCACCCACGGCGTTCATCTCGGCGCCGGTCGGCATCGCGCGCTTCGGAGCGGCCTCCGTGGTCGGCGGCTGCGTCGTGGACGGCGCCGGGGCAGCGGACTCGGCAGCCTGCTGATTCGACTGCGCCATGCGCTCCAGCTCCTGCTCCAGCTCCGTCTTATCGTTCGACGTCACTAGGCCGTAGCCCACACCCACCAGGGACAGGATGACGAGCACCGGCACCAGCGGCCACATGGCCTTGCCGAAGCCTTCCTTGAGCTCGTGCAGCGTCGGGCGCGCCGCCCAGAACCCGCGCCACGTCTTGAGGTAGCCGCCGCGGCGGAACGGGTTTTCCACGAACTGGTAGGAGATTTCCGCCAGCACGAAGGAGAGGGCGAGTGCAATGAGTCCGAGGACCCACCCGGGTGCGTCGAACAGCTCCCGCAGAATCATCACGACCGGCCAGTGCCAGAGGTACAGGGAGAAGGAGCGCTGACCCAGCCACCGCATCACCCGAGTGCTGAAAATCCACTTCAGCGGGCCGGTCTCACGCACGGTTCCCCAGATCATGGCCGCGCCTAGGACGCTGGTGAGGACCAAGCCACCGCGGTAGGTGAAGTCAAGGTCTGCCCCCATCATGAACAGCTGCACAACGTAGGCAATCAGCGCCAGAGCGCCCACCGTTCCGGCGAGACGACCTTTGCTGCGCGTGGGCCAGGAATCCGCCCGCGGGTCGTTGGCCGGGGAGGTCAACAGGAAGGACAAGAGCGCGCCGATGAGCAGTCCGAAAGCGTGGGTATCGGTGCCGTAGTACACGCGCGTGGGGTCCTCACCCGGCACGAAGAGCAGCGCCATAGCTACGGCAGAAGCCACAGCCAAGAAGATCGCCAGCGCACTGGGCAGGCGCTTGGGCTGGCGCCGTGAAATCACGAAGGCACCATAGGCCAGCAGCGGCCAAATCAGGTAGAACTGCTCTTCCACAGCCAGGGACCAGTAGTGCGCGAAAACCTGTACCTCATTGGGCGCGAAGTACGTCTGGCTGGTCGCAATCTGTGTCCAGTTGTTGACAAAGAAGAAGGTGCCCAGGAACTGCTCGCGAATGCCCACGGCGAGATCGCCGCCAATGGCAGAGACAATTGCCGTACACACAATGAGCACCACGAGCGCAGCGGGAAGGATACGGCGGAAACGCCTGATCCAGAAGTCCTTGAGGCTGATGCGTCCAGAGACGTTGAATTCACGAACAAGCAGGGACGTAATGAGGAATCCGGAGAGGACGAAGAACATGTCTACGCCCAGGTAGCCGCCTGGGAGGAGATCACCAAAGAAGTGATAGATCACCACGGCCAGAACGGCGAGACCACGCAGGCCGTCCAAGCCTGGGACCTGACGCAAGCGTGCGCGGCGCTCTCGCTTTACCGCTGCAGATTCCTTCGGCACAGCCAAAACGTCAGTGTTGTGGTGCGCCTCCGGTGGGGTAGCAGGTACCGCTGCGGGCTTGGCGGCAGGGGCCGGAGCCAATGCCTGCGGTGCGGCCTTAGGCTCTGCTGGCTGCGGGCGCGCAGGGTGGTGCTGTTCGCGGGTGAGCTTGGAGGCCTTGAGCTGCTTGGAGGACGGCGTTCCCACGGACTGGGAACGTCGCGCGAGCGCCTGAGCGATCTCTTGATCGGAGTGCGGCTTCTGCACTGATGGCGTTGCCTGTGCCGCCTGTGCCGGGGGCTTGCGTCCCGGCTGCGGCTGCTGCGGAGCCTTGCGTTGCTGTGGCACTTGGCGCTGCTGCTGCGGCGGCTGCTTGACCGCCTGCTGAGCATTCTTTGGCGCAGACTCCTGGCGGGGTGCAGAATCATGTCCGGAGGCGGGCTTCTGCGGCGTAGGGCGCTGAGGCTGTTTCTGTGCAGGCGTGGGGCGCTGTGTAGCCGGCTGTTGTGCTGCTGGCTTCGTGGTCGGTTGCTGCTTGGGAGCCGGCTTCTGTGGCTCGGGGCGCTGTGAAGTACGTTGCGCCGCCGCTGCAGAAGCCGCGCTTGCCGACGCCACACCGGCAGCACTCGCCGCCGCAGTTGATGGCTTCGGCTGAGGGCGCTGGGCCTTTTGCTGCTTCTGCGGGGCAGCTGGCTTTGCCGAGGTCTGCTTCTGAGTGGCTTGCTTGGGCCGCGGTTGTGGCTGTTGCGGCTTGGTTGCCTGCTTCTTCGGTCGTTGTGCTTGTGCCGGCTTCGCGGGCGTCGTGGCCTGGGGGCGCTGGGCCTTCTGCTGTTTTTGCTGAGCAGCTGGCTTCGCCGGGGTCTGCTTCTGAGCAGCTTGCTTGGGCTGCGGCTGCGGCTGTGGCTGCTTGGGTGCCTGCTTCTGTGCCGGCTGTGCGGCCTTGGACTTCTGCGATCGTGCCGGGGCGGTGGAGGGGCGGGGAGTACGAACTGCGGAAGCGTCGCGGCGTGGCTTGCGTTGGGATGCAGGAGTGCCGCCGGGCTTGGGTGCCGTGGAATCGTCGCGAGTCTTGGCCAGCTTGGCCTTCTTCACGGCTGAAGCCTTGGGCAGGGCGCCGGGAACGAACTCCAGGGAATTGTCGCGGTCGCGGTGCGGCTTCGGTGCCGCAGGCTTGCGGGATGATTGCGGTGCAGCCTTGCCGCTCTTTGCGGCGGCTGGCTTCGTAGAGGGCTTCTTCGCCGTCGGCTTTTGCGCAGCGGGCTTTTGTGTAGAGGGCTTGGCGCCTTTAGTTGGCGTCGGTGCTTTAGCTGCAGGCTTTGCTGTGTTCTTCGCCGCGTTCTTCGGCGGGTTCTTTGCCGCGGTCTTGGCGGCCGCCGGGGTAGGGGGCGCCGGCTTTGGCGAGGAGGCCGGACGCGTCGCGGACGTTGCCGGTTGCGTGGGGTGTTGTGTCGTCGGCTTCGTCCGCCTCAAAGGGCGAGGCAGTATCGACTTCAAAAGGTTCTTCACAATTCACTCCACAAACAAGCATCCCGGGCACTGAACTTCGGTAATACTACCTCCCAGCCCAGTGGGGGACGCGAACGTGCTAGGTCTGCGTGTTAGAAATATAAGTACTAATTGACGTCGGACGCGCCCAGTAGTCGGCGCAGAACAACGCTGACGCCGTTGTCTGTATTTGCGGGGGCAATGATGTCCGCTACTTCCTTCAGCTGTGGGTGAGCATTCTCCATCGCCACGGCGGTGCCGGCAGCGCGAAGCATCTGCAGGTCATTGAGATAGTCACCAAAGGCCACGGTGCGGGAAATGGGGACGTCGATAAGCTCCGCCAACTGTGCGAGTGCTGCGCCCTTGTCCACGTCACGCGCCATGACATCGAGCCACACCTTGCCGGAAATTGCCACGTTGTCGTTCGGTACCGCCCGCGAGATGGGGCCATAGATGTGCGCTTCCGTGCCGGCCGCACAGAAGATGGCGATCTTGATGATTCCAGCGTTAGGGACCTCGTCCAAGGAAGGGACCCACGTGACGGCCTTGTAGTACTTGGCAATCTCTGCGCGCGCGGTGGGGTCGGCGTCCTCGGCAACAAAGGCGGTCTCCGGGGTACACAGCACGGTGGTGTGTGCCTCCGCGATGTCAGCCGCGGCGGCGCGAGCGGCGGCCACCGTGTCCTCATCAATCGGAGAGGTGGCAATGAGCTTTCCGTTGTGGACCACGACGCTGCCGTTTTCTGCAATAAACGTTCCCCCGTTGGAGAACATGTCCTGCAATGTGGCTAGCTGGCGGCCCGAGGCCGGCACGAGCTCGCAGCCGCGCTGGGCGGCGAGAGTGGAAAGCTCGGGGAAGTCAGCGGGCAGCTGGCCGCGGGCGTTAAGAAGCGTGCCATCCATGTCGAGGGCTACGAGCTGAGGGAGCAAAAACACACCGTCCTGAACAAAAATATGAAGTAGCCGGAATCTTTGTGATGTGGAACACTGGTGCGTATGACTACGACTGACCCAGTACTCGTTTCCGTACGTAACCATACCGGAGTACTTGAGCTTAATCGCCCGCAGGCGCTTAATTCCCTGAACCCGGAGATGATCAACATCATCCGTCGCGCCCTTGAGTCATGGCGCGGGGATCCGGCCATTGAGCAGGTGCTGATCCATTCCGCCAGCCCGAAGGCTTTCTGCGCCGGCGGGGACGTTCGCCACGCGCGTGAGGGGATCGAGTCTGGTCAGCTCGACGCCGTCGATGAATTCTTTGCCACGGAGTACCTCACCAACGGCGATATCGCGGAGTTTCCTAAGCCCTTTATCGCGGTCATCGATGGCGTGGCTATGGGCGGCGGCCTGGGCATCTCACTGCACGGCTCGCACCGCGTGGTCACCGAGCGCGCGTTTGCTTCCATGCCGGAGATGAACATTGGCTACGTCACGGACGTCGGCGTGGCATTTGCCGCCCAGCGCATGGTGGGCACCCGCGGGGTGGCCTCCCCCGGCTTGGCCAAGTTCTGGGGGCTGACCGGCTACCGGATGTACGCCGCGGACATGCTGTGGACCGGCGTGGCCACACACGTGGTCCAGGACGCCGGGGCGTTTATCGACGCCACACTTGCCCACGGCATCGACGCCGCGGTGGCGGAGCTTGCCCTCCCCGCGCCCGCCGAGCCCGCGCCCCTGGCGCAGGTCGCCCACGACCTAGAGGAGACCTTCGCGCTGCCGACCTGGGAGGAGATTTCCGCGGAGCTGGACAAGCGCCCGCAGATTGCCGGTGAGGTCCGCCGGCTGATGGAAAAGGCGTGCCCGGTGTCGGTGGTGGCTGCTAACGAACTCTTTGAGGCAGAGGCGCAGCTGGAGGACATCCGCGAGGCGCTGCTGCTCGAACTCAAGCTCGGTATGCACATGTACCGCCGCCCCGACTTTGCCGAGGGCGTGCGCGCAGTGCTCGTGGACAAGACCCACGACGCGCAGTTTGCCCCCGGTACCACCGCGGAGGTTGACCCGGAGGAGTTTCGGGCTGTCGTGAACGCCTAGGTTGAACGCCTAGGTTGAACCCCTAGAACTGATTGCGCAGGCGCTGGTAGGCGGCTCGAGCGCGCTGTTCGTCCACGCCCGGCGGCACCGGTACCTCGAGCGTTCCTTGCGTGGCCGCAGGGGTGGGCGCGGGAAGGCGGAAAGCGGGGGCGTCGGACAGCGCGAGCCCCTGGCGCGAATCCGGCAGGCGCACCGGAATGAGTGTCCACAGGTTGGTGATGGGCATGGCCAGCTGCGGCAGGCGGCTGCGGCGGGCGACGGCGATAGGAACGCGTGGGCGCAGTAGCTCCGGAACGGCGTGGTCATAGCCAAAGCGGCGCAGGTTGGCCGCGGCCGCTGCCGCGGGGCTGTTGGAGAAAGCACGGTCGGCCCAGGCCCAGGTAAATGTGTCGCCAGTGAGCGTGGCGATGAGATGGGACATGACCGTTACCGAACCATGCGCCGTGGTCACCACGGTGCGGGCCGAACCGGGGTCGAGGTCCGCGGTGAGCTGCGGGAAGCGCGCCTCGAGGAAGAAGTTGTGCTCGGCGGCGAGATAGTGGGCGTCAGCCAACACGTCGCGGGCAGACAGCCCGCCCGGCAAATCGGCGATATGGGAGCCGTCGAAAAGCGCTAGCGAATCCCGCTGCGCGGCAGGAATGCCCAGGTAGTTCGCTAACCCCGCCACCGCGCGCCGCTCATCGACCATGCCGCTGTGCTTTTCCAAGCCGGCCACGATGCTGGGGCGCGGATCCGGGTAGATGTCGAGGAAGTCCACCGCCACGAGTGCTTCGTGCTCGCCCTGCTGCACCAGAACAGCGGGGCGATTGTCCACCAGGCGGCGCGCCAGGCCACGCACGACGTCGGAGTCCGGCTGCGGGGAATTCTGGGAGGAGTCTTTCAGGGCAGTTGCCCAGTGGAACTCGCCGTCCTTGAGAACGGCGAGGCGCAGGCCCTGAAAGTCGCTCACGCCGCGATCCGAAGTAATCCGGACCGTGGCAGCCTGGTCCAGGATTAAGGGGTCACTGGGGCCGTCGAAGTTGACCTCCACGCTGGTGACCCGGCCAAGGCGGTCTGCGAAGGCCACATCCACCCCGGCTTGAATGAATGCGCAGTCCGAATAGGTGCTCATCGCGGTATCCATGACTAGTCTTAGCGGTCCTTAGTCGTCTCGGCGGAACGGGTGCTCAATCGCCTCCTCGTAGGCGGCAAGGAGGGCTTGGGTGGATTCTACCCAGGAATACTTCTCCGCTTCGCGTCGAGCCGCATCTCCCATCGCCCTCCGCCGGGAAGGATCGCGCAGAAGGCCCAGCGCGGCGTTCGCCCAGGCGGAATCGTCAGCGTCGTCGGCGATGAGGTGCCCGGTCACACCCTCTTCGATGACAAAGGGGATGCCGCCGGCATTGGTGCCGATGACCGGCACGCCGGACGCAAACGACTCCAGAGCCACCAGTCCCAGCGTCTCCGTGGCGGATGGGAAAAGGAACACGTCGCCGACGGCGAAGGCCGCGGCTAGTTCCTCGCCCGACAGGTAGCCGGTAAAGACCGTGTAGGCGGGGTCGAAGGAGTCTTTGAGCTCCTCCAGGGAGGGGCCGTCGCCGACGATGGCCAGGTGGGCGTCGCCGCGCTCGGCGCGCACCAGCTGCATGACGTGGTTGAGACGCTCCAGGTCCTTTTCCTTGGACACGCGGCCGACGTAGGTGAGCAGCGGCGCCTCGGGGTTGCCGCCGGTGAGCCGCTCACGCATGGCCGCGGTGGCGCGAGATGGCTGGTAGGCCTGCGTGTCCACAGCCTTGGGCCACAGCTTCACGTTGCGGATTCCCACCGCACGCGCCTTGTCCACCATGGGGCCCGACGTGCACAGGTTCACCGCAGCTTGGTTGTGTAGGTACTTCAACGCGGCTTCCGTCAGCGGACGGGTCCACCCAATGCCGAGGGCGTCGACGTACTCCGGAACGTTGGTGTGGAAGCTCGCCACAAGGGGAACGGCATCGCGCTGCGCGGCGAAGACGCCGAGGGCAGCGGTCCAGATCGGGTTCACCGCATGGATGACGTCCGGATCGAAGTCCCTGATCTCCTTAAAGAATTTCCAGGAGGGGAGACCGAACTTGATTTCCGGGTACACCCACAGCGACAGGCTCGGAATGCGGGTGACCTCGAAACCGGCGTAAGTGGCCGGCGCCTGGCCCGTGGCGAAGATACGGACCTCATGCCCCAGAGCTGCGAGCTGGTCCAGCGTGCGCGTGAGGCGCGTGACCACACCGTCGATTTTGGGCAGGAAGACCTCAGTAACAATGGCGATGCGCATGGAGGGGCTTAAGCCTCCGCCGCGCCGGGCAGGCCCGCATGCTGCTGCTTGGTCCACAGGGACTGCGCCGGAATCTTGGAGCGGTCCACGCGGTCGGCGTACTTGCGGGCAACCTCTTCGACCTCATGGAGCAAGCCTTCCGACAAGGTTGTGGGCTCAAGCCCCAAGGACAGGAACGTGTCATTGGATACGAAAAGCTCGTTTTCCGCGGACTCCTTGCGCGGATTCGGCACGTAGGCCACCTCCGCGCCAGAGATCTTGGACACCAGCTCTGCCAGATCGCGCACGCGGTGGGTTTCCGTCATCTGGTTGATGATCTTGACGCGGTCACCGCGCTCCGGCGGGTTTAAGAGCGCGAGCTCGATGCAGCGCACCATGTCCCGGATGTGGATAAACGCACGGGTCTGGCCGCCGGTGCCGTGGACGGTGAGGGGGTAGCCAATACCTGCCTGGATGAGGAAGCGGTTGAGCACCGTGCCGTAGTCGCCGTCGTAGTCAAAGCGGTTGATGAGGCGCTCGTCGCGCGCGGTCTGCTCGGTGTGGGTGCCCCAGATAATGCCCTGGTGCAGGTCGGTGATGCGCAGCTCGTCGTTCTTGGCGTAGTAGGCAAACAGATGCTGGTCCAGCACCTTCGTCATGTGGTAGATCGACCCCGGGTTGGAGGGGTAGAGGATTTGTTGCTCCACCACGCCGTTCTCCCCGGTATCCACCTGGACGTCCAGGTAGCCCTCCGGGATCTTCATGCCGGCGGTGCCGTAGCCGTAGACGCCCATGGTGCCCAGGTGCGCAACGTGAATGTCCTGGCCGGACTCCACGATGGCGGCGAGCAGGTTGTGGGTGGCGTTGATGTTGTTATCCACCGTGTAGCGCTTGGTGCGAGAGGACTTCATGGAGTACGGCGCGGCGCGCTGTTCGGCGAAGTGCACAACGGCGTCAGGGCGCTCGGTGGACAAGAAATCCAGCAGGGCATCGTAGTCCTGCGCTACGTCGATGTTGCGGAAACTAATGGTCTTGCCGGTCACTTCATTCCACGCGGCAAGGCGTTCGTCGATGCCCACGATGGGGGTGAGGGACTCAGCACCCAGCTCCGTGTCGATAGCGCGGCGGGAGAGGTTGTCCACGATTGTAACCTCGTGGCCCTGGTCGGAGAGATAGAGGGAGGCGGGCCAGCCGCAGAAACCGTCGCCGCCGAAAATCGCTACCTTCACTGCTTATTTTCTCCACATCACTTGGTCGGGGGCATTACCTACGGCGCCTTGTGCTCCGCCGTTCTGCTTCCGTAGAGGAGGGAGTAAGGCGATACAGAACTAGCCGCCGGATGTGGAAGATCCACGCCGCGGCGGCAGGCACACTTTTAGAAACGATACCCGCCGGGCGCTTCCTGAGAGGGCCCGGCGGGTAAACAGTGAGTGAATGTTTCCTAAGGGTGTAGAAAATACGTGCGCCTAGGGCGCAGGAGAGACAGTGCGCAGGGCCGAGAACGCTCGCTTGACCAATTCTTCGGCACCGACCGAGTCATTGGTGAGCTGGTGCGTGGTGCATTCCTTCAGCGCCACGATGGCGGCACCGGCGCTGGCCTGCAGGAGAACTGCTACCTCGAAGGAGTCACGCGCGGGGAAGCGTGCGTGGAAGGCATCCAGGACGCCGTGCGCCACAGCGTCGTACTTCCTCTTCTCCTCGCTAGAGGTGCTGAGGTTCTCCAGGGCCTCGCCGACGCGGAACAGGGAAGGCAAGGAATGCAGCTGCGCCTGTTGGTCGCCGAGGGAGTCCACGACAATGGACTCGAAGAGCTCGGTCACCCCGCGTGCCTCCGGGAAGAGCCCGGGAACCTTGGCACTGAACTCTTCGAGGACGTCAGCAGTGAAGTACAGCAGCGCGTCGGCCGCGGAGGTGAAGTAGTTGTGGAAAGTGCGCGCAGACACCCCGGCGGCCTCGGCGATGGCGCCGACGGTGACCGAATCGCTGTCACCGCTCAGTGCGAGGCTTGCGGCGGCATCGGCCAGCGCGCGGCGCGTTGCCTCCTTCTTGGTTTCACGCAGGCTAGCCATTGCGCACCTTCTCCTGCTGGTAGGCCAAAAGCTCGTCGCGGTTGCGGGACAGGGCCTCTCCCTCGATGTCGAGGTTCGGGGTGATCTTGTCCAGCCACTTCGGGTAGTACCACGCGCGGGAGTCCAGGATGAACATCGTGGCCGGGATGATGAGCATGCGGACCACGAAGGCGTCGAAGAGCACGCCCACGGCCAGGGCAAAGCCCATGGTCTTGATGAACGGTTCATCCATGAGGATGAAGGCGGCGAAGACCGAAATCATGATGAGGGCGGCGGCGGTGACCACGCGGGCACCGTGCTTGAAGCCATTCGAGGTTGCGTTGCCCGCCGTCTTGCCGTGCGCATAGCCCTCGCGCATGCGGGTGACCAGGAAGACCTGGTAGTCCATGGCCAGGCCGAAGGTGAGGCCGATGAGCATGATGGGCAGGAAGGACAGCAGCGGCTGCGGGTCGTCAATGATGCCCAGCATGCCCTCCTGGAAGATGGCCACGGTCACGCCGAAGGCAGCACCCATGGACATAGCGAAGCCAGCCGCGGCGATGAGTGGTACCCACAGGGAGCGGAAGACGAGCATGAGCACGAGGAAGGCCAGGCCCAGGACGATGGCGATGTAGGGGACCAGGACGTCGCTCAGCTTTTGCGAAATGTCGTCGAAGATCGGGGTAATGCCCGTGATGCCGTAGCTGCCGCCGGTGGAATCCTCGAACTCCTGCTGGTAGTCGCGCAGGTGGTTGAGGGTCTCGGTGGTGGCCGGGTCAGTAGCGCCAGTGGTCGGGGTGATCATGACCTGGGCGGCGTCGCCGTTCTCCGTGGTCTGGACAATCTGGGCGTTCTCCACGCCCTCGGTGCCCTGAATCTTGGTGAGCAGCTCCTGGAAGGCCGGCATGCGGTCCTGCTCGGCCACGTTGGCGACGTCCACGAACGCGATCATCGGGGCATTGCGGCCAGGGCCGAAGGCCTCCTCGGTCATCTCGTAGGCGTCGCGCTGCGGCGTGCCGAGCTTCGCGGTGCCGTCCGTGGGCATGGCCAGGCGCAGCTGCGCGGCCGGGATGGTGAGAATACCCAGCAGGACCACGCCCGCGATGAGATGCAGCCACGGGTGAGCACGGATGCGGCGCACCCAGAGCAGGCCCATGGTCGGCTTCTCGTCCTCCGGATCCGGGACCTTGGGGCCGGGAACGCGGCCAGCAAAGATCTTCGTGCCCAGCAGGCCGAGCAGGCCCGGAATGAACGTCAGCGCCACGCACACCGCGATGATCACGGTGGCGGCCGCGGCCAGCGCCATGGTGGACAGGAAGGGGATGCCGATGATGATTAAGGCGGCAAGAGCGATGACCACGGTGATGCCGGCGAAAACCACGGAGGAACCGGCGGTACCCAGCGCGATGCCCATGGCGTGCGCGCGGGTGGCTTTATCCATCTTCTTCAGCTCCTGAGCCAGCTCCTTCGGGCTCAGGTTATTGAGGCCAGAGGAGGTAATGAGCTCGTTGCGGAAGCGGTTCACAATGAACAGGGCGTAGTCAATGCCCACGGCCAGGCCGATCATGGAGGCCAGGGTCGGGGTCATATCAGAGATGGAATCCGTAAACAGGGTGCACAGCTGCACGCCCAGGATGCCCACGCCGACGCCGATTACGGCGGAGAGCAGCGGCATGCCGGCGGCCACGAAGGAGCCGAAGGTGATGAGCAGCACCACAGCGGCGACGATGAGGCCGATGATTTCGGCGGAGCCGCTCATGCCCTCGGCGGCGCCGTTGAAGGCGTTGCCGGAGTACTTCACGGTGAGATTGCTGCCCTCGCCATCGAAGTCCTTGAGCACGTCGGTGACTGCGGTGAGGTCTTCGTCCGGAATGTCCATGACATTCTCGGAATCAAAGGTCACAGACACGGTGCCGGTGCGCTTGTCCGCGCTGAGCGGGGAGAGCTGCTGCAGGTTCTTCTCAATCTGCTCCTGCGGCATGCCCTGCGCGGTCATCTTCTCGCTCATCTGCTGCTGCATTCCGGCGGCCGCCATGACGGGGCTGACCAGAGCGTCAGTATCGGTGAGAACCCCGGTGTCTTTGAGCTCACCGAGCAGCTTGTCGACGTCCCCCGCAACCTCCGGGTCCTCCAGAGTCTTTCCCTCGGGAGCCTGGATGAGCACGGAGCCCGACGGCTCGCTCATGGCATCGGTCTCGGTGCCGAAGCGCTCCATCATCTCCTCTTGGGTGACGGTGGAGTCCATGTCCGGCATGGAGAAGTTGGGGTTAGGGGATTTGGCAAAACCCGCGGCGAGGCCGCCGAGGGCGATGAGTAGTACCAACCAGAAGGCAAGGAAGGGCCATACCTTGCGGTATGACCAGCTGCCCAGGCGGTAGAGGAAGGTTGACATTGGATAGTCCTTTGCAGACGCGATGGGAATTTTCAGTATCGATGAAACGTTGCACAGTGTATGCAAGTTTGCGGTGCGGCTGCAACTGGGCGTGGTTGCTCGGACCCCGTGTAGCCACGTCACGGCCACGCTGTAGACTGGCCCGCATGCTTGAAGCCGTGCTGAATGCCTTCGCCGATTCCGTCAATGCGCTGCTCATCGGCATCCTCGTGGCCATCGGCATCATGCTCCCGCGCGGCAGCTACCGAAAGATTGCCGCCTTGGTCATCGTGGGGGACTGGTTCGGCGTGCTCACCGCCGCCGCCGTGGTCATGTTCATCTTCGTCGGCATCCAGGACAAGGTCGCCGCCGCATTGGAGTCACCACTCATCGGCTGGGGGCTTATCGTCATCGGCGCCGCCTTGGGCCTTCTGGCCTGGCGCTCGAAGGGGGAGCCGAACGAGATGGTGCACAAGCTCCTCGGCCCGCTGCGCACCCCGTCCCCGAAGACCGTGGTGGTGGGCTACCTCATGGGCGTTATCCAGTCCCTGACTTCCGTGCCCTTCTTTTACGGGCTGATGCACCTGGCCGCCGGGGACTTTAGCCGCACCGTGAAATACGGCGGGCTCTTCTTCTACGCCACCTTCGCGCTCTCCCTGCCCACCCTGTGCGGCCTGTTCATCGCGGTGGTGCGGGCCAAGCCGCACTCCTGGGCCGGGCGCGCCTTTTCTTGGGCGCGCGAGAACTCCACCGCCGTCTCGCTGTGGAGTGGCTACGGCGTGGCAGCCTTCCTCATCATCATGGGTGTGGTGTCCCTCCTGACGGCCTAGGCGGCCTCGATCGATACGGCAAGGGTGTTAGAGATTTCATAGTCGCCGGGTGCAGCGCTAAGCTCTGCCAGCCGTTGCTGCTCGCCGGCGTTCAGCGGAATGACCCAGCCTTTCGACGGATCATGCACCGCGCGCTCCTGTGCGCCGGTGGGGGAGAGATGCACGGTGGTCTGCGGCCCGCGCAGCCGCGCTGGCTCGCCAGCGCGCCCCACTTCCGCCAGCACCCGGGCCCCGGCCGGGGAGGTCACCAGGATGATGAGGTCCTCTGCGGTATGCACGGTCAAAGAATCCACCTCCACCTGCACCGCATGCGGATCGGGCGAGGCTAAGCGTGCGCCGGGCGTGGACACCAGATTCTTCAGAGCTGACAAGAGACCCATGGCGCGATCCTAGCCCGCGGGTACCATCGTTGACTGTGATTGACGCGAAAGATACAGCACTGGTCATCGAAGGCGGCGGGATGCGCAATTCCTACACCGCCGCCTGCATTGTCAAGCTTCTGCAGGAAGAGGTGGAGTTCGGCTGGGTCGGCGGCGTATCCGCCGGGTCCTCCCACACCGTGAACTTCCTCTCGCGCGACCCAATCCGCTCCGAGGACTCCTTCGTGGACTTTGCCAAGAACCCCAGCTTCGGCGGCCTCGGCTCGCTGCTGCGCGGCACCGGCTATTTCAATGCCGAATACATCTACGAGAAGGCCGCCGATCAGGACATGCCCTTTGACTGGGAGGCCTTCCGCAGCAATCCGGCGCAGGTGTGCATCTCCGCTGCCCGCGCCGATACCGGGGAGACGGTCTATTGGGGGCGCGAGGACATGCCAACGCAGGACGACCTTATGGTGCGCGTGCGCGCATCCTCGACGCTGCCGCTTATCATGCCCATGCGCATTATCGACGGCGCCCCGTACGTCGACGGCGCAATGGGCGAATCCGGGGGACTCCTCATCGAGCAGGCGGAGGAGGCCGGCTTTGAGAAGTTTCTCTTCCTCGGCACCAAGCCCCGCGGCTACGTTCGCCCAAAGGTGGGCCGCCCCACCGCGTTGCGCCGCATCTTCCGCAAGCACCCGGCCGTGGCGGAGGCCATGATTGCGCGCCCCGCCAAGTACAACGCGTCTAAGGACCGGCTCGTGGAACTGGAGAAGCAGGGCAAGGCCCAGCTCTTCTTCCCCGAGGACATGCAGGTTGCTTCCACCGAGCGCGACGTGGCCAAGCTCCGCTCCAACTTTGAAGCCGGCCGCGCGCAGACCTATGCGGAGTGGCCGGCGTGGCGGGAGTTCCTCACTTCCTAGCAGAAAACCAAGTGGGGCCTGCCAGTGTGGAGGGGGCGGGCGGATTTCCTAGAATATTATTCCGTGTTGTCACTATTTGATGGAAATATTTGGCTGAGCATCTTCTTTATTGCTCTGCTCGGCACGCTATTTGGAATGATTCCCTTCGGCCCCCTGCGCTTTGGCGCGGCGGGCACGCTGTTTGTCGGCTTGGCCATCGGCGCCTTTATAGACCTCGATGGCACGATCCTAAGCAGCCTGCAGGAGATGGGGTTGGGCCTCTTCATCTACATGCAGGGCCTGGCTGCCGGCGAGAGGTTCTTCAAGGGCTTTTCGGAGCAGCTCAAGCACATGATTACTGCGGCAGTCGCGGTCGTCGCCGCCGCCGGTGTGGCCCTGCTCGCGGGCGGCTGGCTGGGGCTATCGCCGCTGGCGTCTGTCGGTGTGTTCTCCGGCGCGACGACGTCGACGGCGTCGCTCGCCGTGGCTCAGCAGCAGACCGGCGAGGATCTTCCCGCCGTGGGCTACTCCCTGGGCTACCCCGTGGGCGTGGCGGTGGCCATCCTGCTCGTGGCAGTACTGCTCAAGCAGTCCTGGCCCGGCACCAAGGACAAGGACACCTCTGCAGAAGAGATCTTCCGCTCGCGGACCATTCGCGTGACGAAGAACATTTCCTACGAGGAGCTGGTGGAGCGCTTTGAGGATCACTTTGTCATCGCCACGATTCGCCGCGGCAATTCGGTGCGCGTGGCCGGTGATCACCCGGAGATCCGCAAGGGAGATATCCTCCGCGTGCTTGTTACCAAGGCCAAGCGGCATGAGCTTACCAACGCCCTGGGCAAACGTCAGCCGCAGGTGCCCTTCGTGGACAAGCGTCTCACCATTGAAACCGTCGTCGTCTCCAATACGGATATCGCCGGACACACCGTGGAGGAGCTCGACCTATTTAAGCGCTACGGCGGCCGCATCATCCGCATCCACCGCGGCGATGACGAGTTCCTCGCCTCCATGGATACCCACCTGGACGCCGGTGACCGCGTCGACCTCATTGTGCAGCAGGATCGCTTGGGCGATATCCGCGATTACTTTGGTGACTCGGTCCAGGCCTATTCGCAGTTGAACTGGGTGGCCGTCGGCGGCGGCCTGTTCCTGGGCTACCTTCTCGCACTCGTCGTGGTTCCCCTTCCGGGCGGCACATCCTTCGAGCTGGGCTTCGCGCTCGGCCCGCTCATTGTCGGCCTCATCCTCGGCGCGCTGCATCGCACGCGACGTGTGCCGTGGAAGGTGCCGGCCTCCATTAACACCGCGTTCCAACAGTGGGGCCTGGTGATCTTCCTGTCTTCTGTGGGCCTTGCCTCCAGTGAGGCTTTCCTCTCCACGGCTTTCTCCATGACGGGCCTGAAGTGCATGGTGCTCGCCGCGATCATCACGGTGGCAGCCATTGCCATCTTTGCGGGGGCCAGCCGCGTGCTGGGCCAGTCGGAGACCCGCACCGCTGGCGGTATCTCCGGCGTCTTTGGTCAGCCCGCCGTGGTCAACTACGCCACAGAGATGAGCTCCGATTCCCGCATCATGACCGGTTACGCCGCCACTATCGTGGTGGCGCAGGTAGTCAAAATCGCGATTATTCCCATCATGCTGACGCTGTAGCGGATAAGTACGCCCTCGGTGGCGGACTAGTCCGCCACGAGCGTGTCGATGGTGAGCTCCGGGTGCTCCTTCTCCACGAAGGCCAGCTTCCACTTATCGCCGAAGAGGGCGATGAGCTCGCCATCGCTGCGGGTAAAGATCTCCACGCCGCGCTGGCGACCCAGCTCGGGGGCGGACTCGGCGTCGGTGCGGCGCGCCACGGAGTAGGGGATGGGCTCGGTGACGGTCTCCACGTTGTATTCGACCTCCATGCGGGCCTGCATGACCTCGAACTGCATGGGGCCGACGGCGGCCATGACCGGGGCGGCGTCGCCGCGGGTGTCGTTGCGCAGAATCTGGACCACGCCCTCGGCGGCCAGCTGATCCAGGCCCTTGCGGAAGGCCTTGTAGTCGCCCAAGGATTTCGCGCGTAGAATGCGGAAGGCCTCCGGCGCGAACTGCGGCATCGGCTTAAATTGCACCTTCTTGCCCGTGTAGATGGTGTCACCTGGGGCCAGCGAGCCGGCGTTGACCAGGCCTACGATGTCACCCGGGTAGGCGGACTCCACGGTGTCACGCGTGCGGCCGAAGACCGTCAGCGCGTACTTGGTGGAGAAGCTGCGGCCGGACTGGGCGTGGCTGACCTGCATACCACGCTCGAACTCACCGGAGACGACGCGCATAAACGCCAGGTTGTCGCGGTGCTTGCGGTCCATGCCCGCCTGCACCTTAAAGATGACGCCGGAGAACTCGTCGGTGACCTCACGAGTCTCATCGATGGCGGAGGTCGCAGCCTCAATGGCCTTCGGATCAGACTCGCGCGAGTGCGGCTGCGGGGCAATGGCGCACAGCGTATCCAAAATCTGGTGCACGCCGAAGTTAAGCATGGCGGAGGCAAAGATGAGCGGGGAGGTCACGCACTGCTCGAAGAGCTCCTGGTCGTGCAGGGCGCCGTCGGCAGCCAGCAGCTCCGCTTCCTCGACTGCGGTCTCCCATGCGTCCTCTTCCTTGTCCGCGGCCGCAGCGGGCGCGTAGTGCTCCTCCGGGGCAATGGTGGAACCACCGGCGGTGCGCAGGAAGTGAACGTATTCGTCGGCCTCGCCGTCATCGTTGATATGGGCTAGCCCGCGGAAGTCGCCGGCGATACCCACCGGCCAGTAGAGGGGCGTGGGCTGCAGCTGGATTTCGTTCACGATCTCGTCGACAAGCTCGAGCGGCTCCCGGCCGGCACGGTCCCACTTGTTGATGACGGTGATAATGGGCAGGCCGCGCGCCTTGCACACGCGGAAGAGCTTGAGGGTCTGGGGCTCGAGGCCCTTCGCGGCGTCGATCAACATGACCGCCGCGTCGACTGCGGTGAGCACGCGGTAGGTATCCTCCGAGAAGTCTGCGTGGCCCGGCGTATCGACGAGGTTGATCATGTACGGCTCGCCCTCGTGGCCCTCTGGGGCGTACTCGAACTGCAGCGCCGAAGAGGCCACGGAAATACCGCGGTCTTTCTCCATCTCCATCCAGTCCGAGACCGTGGACTTGCGGTTGCCCTTGCCGTGCACCGCGCCGGCCTCATTAATAACGTGGGCGTGCAGCGCCAGCGCCTCCGTCAGCGTGGACTTACCAGCATCCGGGTGGGCGATGACGGCGAATGTGCGGCGGCGGGAAGCTTCGGAGGCAATACTCATGCGGGCTAGTTTAGCCGCTGGCTGCTACCACTCCACATCGAGCTGGCGCCCCAGATCATCAAAGATGCGGCGCGCCACGGAGAGCTTCTTCGCAATCGGGCGCCTTAGCCCCGGCTTGCGCTTGTTGTTGTAGTACTCACCGGACTCGAAGTGGATCCCGGGAGTGCCGGTAAGGAAGAACGCGAGGTTCTCGCCGCCCTCCTCGGCCTTGCCAAAGCGCTTGCCCACCACGCTGGCGTAGAGCTTGCTGGTGGCGCTTGTCGACGTCGTCCCGAACCCCGTCTTCAGCACACCCGGGTGGAAGGCCACGGCGGTCATCCCGTGCGAATCCAGGTAGCGGGTGAGCAGAATATCTCCCAGCTTGGCATTGCCGTAGGCGCGCTCCGCAGTGAACTTCTCAAACGTGTTGGGATCACCCGGATCGAAAGAGGACATGAGCATGTTCGCCACCGAGGAGGTCTGCACCACGGTGGCGTCGCTGTTCCGCAAGGTATCCCGCAGCAGGGACGTCAGCAGGAACGGAGCCACCACGTTGACCTGCCAGGTGCGCTCGAAGCCATCGGCGGTGGCAAAGGGACCGTCGAAAATGCCGCCGGCGTTGTTAGCCACGGCGTCGATCCTGTCGTACTGGCCCAGTGCTTCAGCCAAGCGCCGCACCTGGCCCAAGGACTCGAAATCCGCCACGTGATAGTTAGCGCCTACCTCATCTGCCACGGCCTGAATCTTCTCCGGGTTGCGGCCAACGAGCACAAGAGTGTCCTGGGGGCGGCGCTGGTGCAGGATGCGCGCGGCGGATGCTCCAATGCCGCCAGAGGCTCCGGTGATGACGATGGTGCGGGGGTCGTGCGGGGACTGTCTCTTATACACATCTCCG
>OJLL01000155.1_pt1 | contig 22136 bp, 23 predicted proteins | sample 1596941 | NCBI WGS metagenome assembly OJLL01 (sample SAMEA3904689, study PRJEB24821) | metagenome | biome: Builtin; feature: hospital; material: surface | place: USA | collected 2013-08-13 | reverse complement strand
CCTTGGGCACCATCCGGGGAGTAAACGTGCCGGCACGATCCCTGGGCACGGTCACTTCCACCGCGCCGTAGCCAGAATTGACGGTCTTGGTGTACGACCCGTTGCGGTGATTGCTCTCCTGCGCGGTTTCCACCTGGGCTTTGGCCTTGCGGTCGGAATGGCTATTGAAGCGGGATGTCGTGTCGGTGATTCGGCACGTGCCATCGCGCAGAAAATCAATCGGCACCACAGTGTTGTCGCCCGTGAAATCACCCGTAATGGGTGGAAGATTATCGGTGAAGACGGCGAAGAGCAGTTGCGGTATAACGCCCACAACGCTGCTGTTTCTACTGCTGGTCGGATGGTGCGGCCAAAACTACGCAAGCTCGATGAAAGCCCAACGCTTCGGGGTGTAGTGGTCGATTGCCTTGCCCGCAGGTGGTCCCCTGGGCGCATTAGTGCATGGCTTGAGCATGTTTTCAGCGATGATGAAAGCATGCGTATTTCCCACGAAGCGATTTACAGTGCCTTGTACATTCAAGGCAGAGGCAGCCTGCGCGCCGAGCTTGAAGAAGTCATGAAGACCAAAGACGTACTTATCCGCGGCGGCGTAACCCGCAAACGTCGTGCCCGAAACGCTGGCGTGTTAACTGGTCGCCCTTGGATCAAAGGTGCTGAGATTACCCACCGCAGCCCGGAGGCTGATGACAGGACTATCCCCGGGCACTGGGAAGGCGATCTTGTCATTGGTAAAGGTGGCAAAAGCGCGCTGATTACCCTAGTAGAGCGCACCAGCCGTTACACCCTGCTTGGGCGCCTTCCCGATGAGCACAGTTCACACACCGTGGTCGCAACCCTGCAGAACATGGTCAAAGACCTCAACATCGAGCAGCTAAAGACCATCACGTGGGACCAAGGGGTGGAAATGGCTGTCACAGCACAAGTCCAGATCAAAGACGGCTGCCAGGTCTTCTTCTGCGACCCGCACTCACCGTGGCAGAGACCAACCAACGAGAACACCAACGGCGAGATCAGGCGCCGGTTCTACAAAAAAGGAACCGACTTTGCCACCGTCGCACCCGAACATGTCGCGTGGGTGCAAAACGAGCTCAACGAAACTCCCCGGCAAATCCTCGGTGGCGCAACCCCACGTGAAATACTAAACGAACTATTCAAGCGTGGCGCATCCACCGCTTGATTCCGCCCTGGTGGGTGGTGGGGCGTCGGCAAGCGCTTGGCGACGCTGAACTGCATGTTTCGGGTTCCAGGTCTGGGGGTTTGGGGCTTTGCTCTTTGCGGGGCCTAGACTTGCGAGCGTGACTATTGGCAAGATTCTCCTCTATTACTGCTTCACTCCCATCGAGGACCCCACCGCCATCATGCTGTGGCAGCGCTCCCTGTGCGAGAAGCTGGGACTGAAGGGCCGCATCCTCATCTCGGAGCACGGCATCAACGGCACTGTGGGCGGCGACATGGACGCCTGCAAGCGCTACGTGCGTGAGACCCGCGAGTACCCGGGCTTCAAGAAGATGGAGTTCAAGTGGTCCGAGGGTAGGGCGGAGGACTTCCCGCGCCTCTCGGTCAAGGTGCGCGAGGAGATCGTGGCCTTCGGCGCGCCGGGCGAGCTCAAGGTGGATGAGAACGGAGTCGTCGGGGGCGGGGTGCACCTGAAGCCGGAAGAGGTCAACAAGCTGGTGGAAGAGCGCGGCGATGAGGTCGTCTTCTTCGACGGCCGCAACGCCATGGAGGCGGAAATCGGCAAGTTCAAAAATGCCGTCGTCCCGGACGTGAAGACCACGCACGATTTCATCGCGGAGCTCGAATCCGGCAAGTACGACTGGATGAAGGATAAGCCGGTGGTGTCCTACTGCACCGGCGGTATTCGCTGCGAGATCCTGTCTTCGTTGATGAAGAACCGCGGCTTTAGTGAGGTCTACCAGATTGATGGTGGCATCGTGCGCTACGGCGAGAAGTACGGCAACGACGGGCTGTGGGAAGGCTCCATGTACGTCTTTGACAAGCGCATGCACCACGAGTTTGGCCAGGGCCTGGAGGATCCGGGCTTCATTCAGCTGGGTCACTGCGTGCACTGCGGGAAGGGGACGAACACCTTCCACAACTGCATCAACGAGGACACCTGCCGGCAGCAAGTGCTCATCTGTGATGACTGCATCCAGCACGTAGAAACCCAGCACTGCGGGCGTGAGGACTGCGCGGAGGTTGCGGCCAGCCTGGCGCGGGCTGCGCAGGAGTCCTAGAGCTCGGGGGCCAGCAGAATCTGGATGTCGGTGATGCACCAGAGCATGAAGTGGCCCACCATCACCCAGAAGATGGCCATCCAGCCGCGCCAGCGCACGTAGCTCTTTAGCTTGCGCACCATGATGACGGCGCAGCCGATCATTCCCAGGAAGGGCAGCACCACCGTGGTGGTGGCGTAGATGGTGCGTTGCTGCTTGGTGCACAGCCACGCGGCCAGCTCCGCCGAGTGGCACTCCTGACCGCCGCCGGTAAATTTCAGGATGCCGACCAGGATGAGGGCGTAGACGGCAGAGGCCGCGATAATGCCCACCATGAACCACAGCGCTTGGCGGGTGGAGCGGCGGTTCGCGGCGGCGACGGCGAGGGGATCGGGGGCGTCGGCAAGCTCGTCGAACGTCTGCGGCTCCGGGCGGCGCAGGTTGGTGTAGTCCGCGTCGCTGACTTCGTCTGAGGTGAGGTCGTTCTCGGGGTGCTCTGCTGCCATGCTGTGTAGTCTAACGCTTAGTCTGCGGCGGCTGTGTCAGGCGTGCTGGTGGGGCTGACCAGCACGGGAACGCGCACGTGCGGCAACAGCTCCGTGGCGGTGCTGCCGATGAAGACGCGGGCAATGGGGCCCATGGGGGAGGAACCCAAGCACAGAAGGTCCCCCTTCTTCCACTTCAGCGAGTCCACCGCGCCGGCCCAGCCGTTGCCGCTGCCGATGGCCGTGGTGACGTCGAGCTCCGGGAAGTGCTCGGAGACGATGTCGTGGGCGCGGTCCAAGAGGGAAAGCGAATGCTCGCGCCAATTCGGAGCGTCGGCGGGGAAGGTATCGGAGTATTCCAGGGGGACGTCGATAAGCCCCTTGGCAGAAAACGCCAGGATGCGCAGCGGCAGACCCGCGTGGTTGGCCACGCATGCTGCGCGCAGCAGCGCCGGATCGTCGTCCACGCCGCGGTCCGTAAACGCGAAGTTGATGCGGGTCACGCCGTGCTTGGAGAGCTTGATGCCGCGGGGGCTCAGCCCCAGCGGGAGCGGCGAATAGTGCAGCAGGGCGTCCGCCGTGGAGCCGGAGAAGAAGCGGCCCTTCGGCGCCGATTGGTTGGCGCCCAACAAGATGACGTCTGCCTTAAAGTCCTGCGCCATCTCCTCCAGCAGTTGGGGGCGGTCCGGGCCGGCCACCAGCACCGAGACGTTCTTATCCAGCTGGGACTTGTCCACGCCGGCGTGGTCGAGGGCCGCGCGCACGGCCTCCTCGCACTTCCCGCGCTCCTTTTTAAACCACTTCTTGTAGGAGCCGGTGAGCTTGCTTAGGGAGGTCACCGTAAAAGGCTGGGAGATGGTGGAGACCACCCGAATCTTTACTGCGGTGGTGCGCGCTAGCCACGCTGCGAAATCGATCGCCTCAGTGCCCGCGGAGCTGGGGCTCCACGACACGAGGATGCGGATCGGGGTGCTCGGGACCCCACTAGGAAGAGAAGCCTCGGACGGGCACGGAGATTTCTTAGCCATTCACCTAAAGTTTCGGAGTTGTTTTCCTTAGTGTTATCAGTATTATCAACCCCTGCAGGCAGAAAAATAAAATCCGAAAAATGGCTCCAGAAAGGTCTATTTACCGTCCATGATGGGGTGGTAAACATCCGCCAGCTTGGAGATCAGGTTCACCAGCAGGTCAGCGTCCTTAATGTCCTCCGGCTCGAGCCAGCGGAGAATCTCTGCCAAAGCCGCCGCGCGCTGGCGGGAGACAATGGTCAGCTCCGATTCGCCCAGCTGGGTCAGGGCCACGAGCACGCCGCGGCGGTCCTTCTCATCGCGGTGGCGTTCCACAAAACCGTGGCGCTCCAATTGGTACAGCGCATTCGACGCGGTGGGCATGCGAATGAGCTCCGCTTGGGCGATGGTGCTCACGCGTGACGGGCCGCGCAGGCGCAACTGGTTCATGATGGACACTTGCGACGTGGTCAATGACGTGCCCTCGGTGGTGCGCTGGAAAATTAGCATCAGCTTGTTCAGGGAGGGCTGGATCTGGCGGGCGACGTCCAGGGCTTCCTCGTAGGAGGTGGGGGACTCCACGTTTTCTTCACTCATGAAAAATAAGTGTAGCGATTGATGGGTTGCGGCGGTAGTTCGGCCGCTAAAAAATTAGCTTTTGCGTGGAGAAGTAGTTGCCGGTGGCCTAGATCGCCGGGCCGCGCACCATTACACTGTCCCGGGTGAATTCACCGTCAAAGCATGTGGAGCGCCGCAACGAAGTCTCCTATGAGTGGGAACGCGCCCAGCACCTGCGCGACTTTCAGGCGGGAAAGCTGGGCCGGGACGAGCTCTGTGACGCGGACTTTCTTCTCCGAGCCGCTGCCGAACACCACGGCGTGGACATGCACAAGGCATGCCCGGTCTGCGGCCAGGGCCTGCGCCTGACGCACTGGGTGTACGGCGATGCGCTGGGGCGGCGCTCAGGAAGCGCGCGCCGCGAGCGGGAAATCGCCGACATTGCGGCCGAGGGGCTGGAATTTACCGTCCATGACGTAGAAGTGTGCCCGGCATGCCGCTGGAATCATCTGCTGCGGGCCGCCACCGTCTATGCTCTAGGTTAGTTTTGGCTTCCCAGTTCACCCCGGTAAGCTGCATATATTTACAGTTTCTGTACAGGATTGATGAGGACACGGATCAGTGACCGAAAAGGAAACGTCCCAGCAAAAGCCATCGCGCCATAGGAAGGCGACGCCGACAAAGGCCAAGCGCTCCGGCCACCGCAAGCGCAGGTGGCCGTGGATCGTGCTCGTCACCCTGCTGGTGATCGTGGCCGTCCCCGCGGCTCTCTTTGGCTACGCGTATACGCAGTACGACGTCCCGGACCCCAAGGACGTGCAGGCCAGCCAGGTCTCCACCATCGTCGCCGGCGATGGCCAGACCCAGCTGGCTAAGCTCGTCCCGCCGGAGGGCAACCGCCGCCAGGTGAGCCTGGATGAGATCCCGGACTACGTGGAGGACTCCGTGCTCGCCGCGGAGGACCGCGAGTTCTGGACCAACTCCGGCTTCTCCTTTACCGGCCTGGGCCGCGCGGTGCTGGGCAAGCTCACCGGTGACAGCACCGCGGGTGGTGGCTCCACCATTACCCAGCAGTACGTGAAGAACACGCTGGTGGGCGACGAGTACTCCTACGTGCGCAAGATCCGCGAGCTCATCTACTCCGTGAAGATGACCAACGAGTGGTCCAAGGAAGAGATCCTCAACGCCTACCTCAACACCGTCTACTTCGGCCGTAATGCCTACGGCATCGAGGCAGCCTCCAACGCCTACTTTGATAAGGACGCCAAGGACCTGACGGTGGAGGAGGGCGCCATGCTCGCCGGCCTGATTCAGTCCCCGTCCGTGCTCGACCCGTGGGTCGATGAGGAAGACTCCCAGGCACGATGGAACTACGTCATGGATGGCCTGGTGGAGATGGGAGACCTGGACCAGGCCGAGCGCTCGCAGATGGCTTTCCCGCAGACGCGCGATCCGTCCGAGTACTCCGCCTACACCGAGGCGCCGGGCGCCTACGGTCACATCAAGAACCAGGTGATTGATGAGCTCTCCCGCGTCGGCATCACGGAGGAACAGGTGGCGACCGGCGGCCTCAAGGTGACGACCACCATCGACATGACGGTGCAGAACGCGTCGACCGACGCCGCCCACGCCCAGCTGGAGCCTCTGCAGGATGACGCCCGCACGGCAGCCGTGACCATCGACCCGGCGACGGGTGCGGTTCGCGGCTACTTCGGTGGCGATGATCCCAACGGCTGGGACTACGCCAACTCCCCGCTGCAGACCGGCTCGACGTTTAAGATCATGGCGCTCGCCGCCGCCCTCCAGCAGGGCATCGGGCTGGAGACCAACTACTCCTCGGCGCCGTATCAGCTGCCGGGATCCCAGACGGTCAACAACGTCGGCGGTGGCTGCGGTACCTGTTCCATCGCGGAGGCGCTGAAGAACTCCTACAACACCTCCTTCCTGCGCCTCCAGGATGACCTGGAAAACAAGATGCAGGACACCGCGGACATGGCGCACGCGCTCGGTGTGGCGCGCAGCCTGCCGGGAATCGAGAAGACGCTGACGGAGAACGGCGGCACCCCGTTCGAGGGCGTGGTCCTGGGCCAGTACCAGTCCCGCCCGCTCGACATGGCCACCGCCATGGCAACGCTGACGAACCAGGGCGTGTGGCACCAGCCGCACTTCGTGGAGAAGGTGGAGAACTCAGCCGGTGAGGTCCTCTACGAGAACCCGACCGATGCCGGTGAGCGCCGCGTCTCCGCCAACGTGGCCAACAACGTTCTGAAGGCCATGGGCCCGGTGGCTGCGTGGTCCAACGGCGCGCTGGCGGGCGGGCGCCCGTCGGCGTCTAAGACGGGTACCACCCAGCTGGGTGACTCCGGTCAGAACAAGGACGCCTGGATGGTCGGCTCCACCCCGCAGCTGGCCACCGCCGTGTGGGTCGGTACCGCGGACAACACCTCCGCTATCTACAACAGCTCCGGCGGAATCATGTACGGCTCCGACGCGCCGACGAGGATCTGGAAGTCCATCTTGGACACCTCGCTTGTCGACGTCGAACAGCAGGCCTTCCCGCAGGCTTACCCCATCAACTACGGCGTTGGTTCCTGGGGCTCCGGCTACGTGTACGACCCGAGCCAGACCCAGAGCTGGACGCAGGCTCCCGCGGCGCCGGAAGCCGTCACCCCGGAGGGTGGCGAGGACCCCGCGCCCGAGACGGGCGGCGAGGGCGAAGGCGGCGGAGAGAACGGCGGTGACCCCGCCCCGGCTCCGGAACAACCGGCTCAGCCGGCGCCGCCTGAGCAACCGCAGCAGCCGAACATTGAAGAACTCATAGGCGATGGCCTAGATCAGTTACTCAACCAATAGGAGAACGTGGTGAGCCAGAAGCTAATCCCGCTCTCCTCCGAGTCTCTGTCCCGCGGCGCCGTCGCTGCCGTGGGCGGACCGTTGGGGCGCTTCGCCCGCATTCCCCGTTCGAGCTGGTGGTCACCCCTGCGGGTGGTCATCACCCTGGCGTGGACCTTCTTGGCCTGTGGCTTTTTGAGCAAGGCCACCTGCGCCGGCAGCCGCACCGCCGACGACGGGACCATCAGCCTGAACTGGGACGGCAACCGCCAGTACACCTCCTTCTGCTACAACGACATCGTCCCGCTCTATGGCGGGCGTGGCCTGGATGAGCCGGGTTTCCCCTACGCGTACTCGTGGGTAGAGGATGGCCTGGACCGCTACATGGAGTACCCGGTGCTCGCCGGCATGTTCCAGGGCGGCGTCGGTTGGCTGGCGCGCACCACCTACCCGGCGGTGAAGTGGCTCGGCATGGCGGAGGTCAGCTGGTACTTCGGGCTTACCGCCCTCATCATGGCCATGGTGTGGATTGGCACCGTGGTCATGGTCTTCCGACTGACGGGCAACCGCGCCTGGGACACCATCCTCATGGCGGCGAGCCCGCTCGTGGTGATCCACGCCTTCACCAACTGGGACATCCCTTCCATTGCGTTTATGGTGGGCGCGCTCTACGCGGTGACTAAGCACAAGAACTGGCTCGCCGGAGTGCTGGTGGGCCTCGGTACCGCCTTTAAACTCTGGCCGCTGTTCATCCTGGGTGCCTTCCTCGTCCTGGCCATCCGCAACCGGCGCTGGGTGCCGTTCCTGCAGATGCTTGGCGGCACGGTGCTGGCGTGGCTCGTGGTCAACGTCCCCATTGCCGTGAAGTACCCGGACGCGTGGCGTGAGTTCTTCCGCCTTAATCAGGAGCGCGGCGCCGAGTGGACCACCATCTACGCGGTGCTCAGCCGTATCTTCGGCATCAACTTCGAGCCGGACTTCCTCAACACCTTCTCCCTCGTGGGCTTCCTGGCCTGCTGCGCGGCCATCGCCGTGGTGGGCCTGCGGACGCCTCGGACTCCGCGCGTCGGCGAGATGATCTACCTCATCGTCATGGCGTTCCTGCTCTTTAACAAGGTGTGGTCTCCGCAGTACTCCCTGTGGCTGCTGGTGCCGGCGGTGCTGGCGCTGCCGCGCTGGCGTCTCATCATGAGCTGGGCGCTTGCCGACGCCTTAGTGTGGCCCATCCTCATGTGGCACATGCTGGGAAGCGACAACAAGGGCTTGCCGCAGGAGATGCTCGATCTGGCCGTGCTGACCCGTGATGGCTTCATCGTGGCCATCGGCGTCCTGGTCCTGCGGCAGATGTGGGGCAAGTCCGAAGACAAGGTGCGTGCCGCGCACGGCGGGCGGGACCCGTTGGTGGGGGACTTCGCGCGATGATCCTCACCCTCATCGGCATCGTGTCCATCACGCTGGGGTTCTTCTGCGTGCTGGGCGCATACTACCTGTACCAGCGCTCGGAGCACCGGACGTGGCCCCTGGTCCTGGGCCTGCTGGCGTTGCTGTTCCTCACGGTGATTCCCGCGGGCAGCGCCATCTTCTTCGCCACCACGATGCGCAGCTAGCGCCCGGAGTCGCGGATTTCTTTTCCGCCGGTCAATGCGGTACTGTGTGGGGGTTGCTTGACGCAACAGACCCTCCTGCCATATCCGCAAAGGTGATATGGCCGATACCAATTACTAGACCATAGGAGGTGATGAGGTCCGTGCGTCACTACGAAGTCATGATCATTCTGGATCCCAATCAGGATGAGCGCACCGTAACCCCGTCCCTGGACAAGTTCCTCGAGGCTATCCGCAAGGATGGCGGCAAAGTCGACAAGGTTGATGTGTGGGGCAAGCGCCGTCTTGCGTACCCGATCAACAAGAAGGAAGAGGGCATCTACGCCGTCGTTGACCTGGAGTGCGAGTCCCACTCGGTGCTCGAGCTCGATCGTCGTCTGAACCTGAACGACTCCATTCTGCGTACCAAGGTTCTGCGCACCGACAGCAAATAGCGGATACTGGGTTTCGAGCATTTCTTCGCGAATCCACGTAACCAATATTTAAGGAGTAAAAGACATGGCTCAGGGAGATACCAACATTACGGTTGTCGGCAACATCGTTGCTGACCCGGAACTGCGCTTCACCCCGGCAGGTGCCGCGGTGGCTAACTTCCGCGTTGCCTCCACCCCGCGTCGCTACAACCAGCAGACGTCTCAGTGGGAGGACGGCGAGGCCATGTTCCTCACCTGCAACGTGTGGCGCCAAGCCGCAGAGAACGTTGCGGAGACCCTCACCAAGGGCATGCGCGTTATCGTCAGTGGCCGTCTGCGCCAGCGTTCTTACCAGAACCGTGAGGGCGAGAACCGCACCGTCTTTGAGATCGAGGTCGATGAGGTGGGCCCGTCCCTGCGCTACGCTTCCGCTCAGGTCACCCGCAAGTCCGGAAACGGCGGCAATGGTGGCAACTACGGCGGCGGCCAGCAGCAAGGTGGCGGCAATTACGGCGGCGGCAACAACTACGGCGGTGGCAACAACCAGGGTGGTTTCTCCGGAAACCAGTCCCAGGCCCCGCAGCAGTCGCAGCAGCAGTCGGCTCCTAGCAATGATCCGTGGAATTCGGCACCCCAGGCGGGAAGCTTCGGCGGTGCAGATGCAGAACCCCCGTTCTAAGACTGTCACGCAATTATTCATTTAACTCAATTGAAAGGCAGGGATCATGAAGCTGATCCTCACCGCTGCCGTTGAGAACCTCGGCGCCCCCGGCGAAATTGTTGAGGTTAAGGACGGCTACGGACGTAACTACCTGCTTCCGCGCGGTCTGGCTATTGTTGCCACCCGCGGTGCTGAGAAGCAGATCGAGGGCATCAAGCGCGCCCAGGATGCTCGCGCGATCCGCGACCTGGATCACGCACGCGAGATCCGCACCCAGCTGGAGGAGCTCAAGGACGTTAACGTCCCCGTGAAGACCTCCGAGTCTGGCAAGCTCTTCGGCTCCGTGTCCGCAGAGGACATCGTGAACGCCGTTGCCGCCGCTGGCGGTCCGAAGCTGGACAAGCGCATTGTTGTGCTTCCCAAGGGCCTGGTCAAGAAGACCGGCAACTACCAAGTCGAGCTCAAGCTGCACGCTGAGGTTCTCGGCAAGGTGAACTTCTCGGTCGTCGCTGCCTAAGATTTAAGGCGCACGACGGTCGCCGGCGTAGCCCCCAGTGTGTGAGGCGCTGTGAGGCAGCGCGCGGTGACCCACTGACAACAGCAAGGCTTCAGGGCCGCGCTCCTCCCACCATGTGAGGTGGTGAGAGGAGCGCGGCCCTTAGTCATGTGTAGGCACAATTCGGCGGTCCCCACGCACGTGGAATCACTGCCCCGGACGCGCGGCAGCCGCCTGTGGATAACTCGCGCATTCTGTGGATAAAGCTGCGCCGAGTTTACGGTGAGTTTACTCACGCTGCTTGAAGTTAACCCGCTGGTAGCGGCAATTTTGGCCGAATAGTCGTACTTTTCCACGGCCTATGTGCACTTTTTCACACCTGCAAAAACATGCCGTGACCTGCGTGTTTTATTGTCGCAGGTCATGGGCCTGAAAGGTTATCCACAGGGCTGACCTCGGCCGACGGAAACGGCCGACGCCATGAGCTGGTAATTCCACAGGCCACTGTGGATAACTGTGAGAGTTATACCCAAGGGGGAGTGTCTGGGGGCTCGGCTACACTGATGTGTACTTCAGACAATGACTGTTATTTGGGGGTCGATGAACTATGACGAACGCCAGCTTTGACGACGATTCCGTGCCGCCACCGCCCGAGCCCGCGGAGGAGGAACCGCGCCGCAACTTCCGCCGGCAGGAGGAGCCGAAGCGCTACGGCGAGTTCCGTCAACCGCCGGCGGACCGTGAGGCGGAGCAGGGTGTTCTGGGTGCGATGCTGCTTAGCCCCAACACGGTGATGGAGGTCATTGAGGAGCTCGAGCCGGATGATTTCTACTATCCGGCGCACCAGCTGATCTATCAGGCGATGATTGATCTCTACGCCGCGGGCACGGACATCGACGCGGTGATTGTGAACTCCCGCCTGGATCGTTACAACAACTTGGAGCGCGTCGGCGGCGCACCCTATCTGCACACGCTGCTCGCCACCGTCCCCACGGCGGCGAACGCGCGCTACTACGCGGAAATTGTGGCGGAGAAGGCGGTGCTGCGCAAGCTGGTGGATGCCGGCACCCGCGTGGTGCAGCTGGGCTTTGAGGGCTCTGAGGACCTCGAGGTCGACGCGGTGCTGGACCGCGCGCAGCAGGAAGTCTTCGGCGTGGCGCAGAAGAAGAACACGGACGACTACCGCGTGTTGGGTGACCTCATCGATCCCACCATTGATGAGCTCGCCTCCCTGCAGCAGAACGGCGTGGATGCCGGTGTGCCCACCGGGTTTATTGACCTGGATAACCTCACCAACGGCCTGCGCGCGGGACAGATGATCATCGTCGCGGCCCGCCCGGGTGTGGGTAAGTCCACGCTCGCCATGGACTTCATGCGCTCTGCCTCCCTGCAGCACGGCAAGACCTCGGTGGTGTTCTCCCTCGAGATGTCCGCCTCGGAGATTGTCATGCGTCTGTTGTCTGCGGAGGCAGAGGTGAAGCTGACGGATATGCGCGGTGGCCGAGTCTCTACCGAGGACTGGGCCAAGATCGATGACACGCTCAACCGCATCCAGGACGCGCCGCTGTTCATTGATGATTCCCCGAACCTCACCATGATGGAGATCCGCTCCAAGGCCCGCCGGCTCAAGCAGCAGCACGGCCTCGACCTCATCGTGCTGGACTACATGCAGCTGATGTCCTCGGGCAAGAAGGTCGAGTCCCGCCAGCAAGAGGTCTCGGAATTCTCCCGTCAGCTCAAGCTGCTGGCCAAGGAGCTCGAGGTGCCGCTGATTGCGATTTCGCAGCTTAACCGTGGCCCGGAGTCCCGTACGGACAAGAAGCCGCAGCTGGCGGATCTGCGTGAGTCCGGCTCGCTGGAGCAGGACGCCGATATGGTTATGCTGCTCTACCGCCCGGATTCACAGGACCGCGATGATCCCCGCGCAGGCGAGGCTGACATCATCTTGGCCAAGCACCGCGGTGGCCCCATCGATACCGTGAAGGTGGCCCACCAGCTGCACTACTCCAAGTTCGTCAACATGGCCCACGGCTAAGGCGAGGGGAGAACTACAATTCCACCACCGCGGCGGGGTCCCCGAGCCGGGGCCCGAGGATGACCAGCACTACAAACACGCCGGCCGCGGCGAGTGCTAGCCAGCGCCAGACGGGGAAGAAGCGCTCGCCGAACAGGCGAGCGCACGCGGCGCCGATGAACGCGCCCAGGGTATTGAAGAGAAGATCGTCGATGTCGGTGCGCCCGAGCGCGAAGGAGTATTGCACAAACTCCAGGGCTAGGCTCAGTCCGAAGCCCCACGCGGTAGTGCGCGGCAGGGAGCGGCATAACACGAAGACCAACATGCCGAAGGGGATAAAGAAGGCGGTGTTGCCTGCGTATTCAAAGAGCGGGCCGAACCAGGTGCCGCCGGAAAACTCGTCGAGCGGCACGAGGCGCAGGTCGCGGACGCGTTGCTTGTCGGGGTTCCACAGGTAGCCGATCTGGTAGAAGGGCTTGAGCGTGGTGAGTGCGACCATGACGGCCACCCACGCGGGCAGTGAAATCCTAGCGAGCAAGCGCCTTTCCTTTCAGCTCTGGGAGGCACAACGCCGCAAGCGCCGCGATGGCGAAAGCGGCGGCGAAGAGTACGAAGAGCCAGCCTACACCGCCGGCGGCAACGAGCGGCGGGACGATGAGCGGGGCGAGGATGGAGGCGAGGCGGCCGAAGCCGGCGGCCGCACCGGTGCCCCGGCCGCGCAGGGCGGTGGGGTAGAGCTCCGGGCCGATAGCGTAGAGCGCGCCCCACGCACCCAGGTTGAAGAAGGAGAGCAGGCAGCCGGCCAGAATGATGGTGGCCTCGGAGCCAGCCATGCCGTAGAGACCCGCCGCGAGGGCGGAGCCGACCAGGAAGGTGGCCAGGGTGCTGCGGCGGCCCCATACCTCAATGAGCCACGCGGCCGCGGCGTATCCGGGCAGCTGGGCCAGGGTGATGATGAGGGTGAAGCTGAAGGACTTCACCAGGGAGAAGCCATCGGCCACGAGCAGCGACGGGATCCAGATGAAGGCGCCGTAGTAGGAGAGGTTGACACAGAACCAGATGGCCCACAGCGCCACGGTGCGACCGCGCAGGCTCTTCGACCAGATGCTGGTGGCGGTGACGTCCTCTTCCGAATAGGTCGGGGCGGGCGTGCTGTGGTCGATGTCGGCCTCATCGGCTTCCGCTTCGAAGGACGCGACGACCTCCTCGGCTTCCTCGTGGCTGCCTTGCGATTCGAGGAAGCGGACGGATTCTGGAAAGTGGAGGCGCACGAACAAGGCGTAGAGTGCCGGCACCATGCCGAAGGCGAGGGCCCAGCGCCAGCCGCTTTCCGACGCCCCCACGACGAACGTTCCAATAACCGCCGCCAGAATCCAGCCCACGGCCCAGAAGGCTTCGAGTAGGACCACCATGCGGCCGCGCACCTTCAGGGGCGCAAACTCGGAGATGAGGGTGGAGGCTACAGGGAGCTCGGCGCCGAGGCCCAGCCCAATGAAGAAGCGCAGAATGATGAGCAACGTCAGGCTCGTTGTCAGGGCAGACGCACCAGTGGCGAGGCCGTACACCAGCAAAGTCAGGGCAAAGATGTGGCGGCGGCCAAATTTATCGGCTAAGAGTCCGCCGAAGGTCGCTCCCAGTGCCATGCCGATGAAGCCGACGGAGGCAAGCCACGAGGACTCGGTGGGCGTGATACCCCAGTGCACGGCGAGGGCGGCCATGATGAAGGAGATGAGACCCACATCCATGGCATCGAGCGCCCACCCGATGCCGGAGCCGAAGAGGAGGCGTTTGTGTTTGGGAGTAACCGGTAGGCGGTCGAGCCGCTCGGTGCGAGAGACTGTGCGATGGTCAAGCTGGTTCATGCACAGTAAATCTACTCCGCTGAGGTGAAACCTCTCAGGCGAAGCGAGTTCGTGACGACGAACACGGAGCTAAACGCCATGGCCAGGCCGGCGAGAAGCGGGTTGAGCAGGCCGAACGCGGCAACGGGGATAAGAATAATATTGTAGGCAAAAGCCCAGAAGAGATTGCCCTTAATAATGCGCAGCGTGCGTCGGGCGAGCCGTACAGAATCGGCCACCGAGCGCAGATCGTTGTTCATCACGGTGATATCGGAAGCCTCGATGGCGACGTCTGCGCCAGCGCCCATGGCGATACCAAGGTCGGCCTGGGCAAGTGCAGCGGCATCATTGACGCCATCGCCCACCATGGCCACGACCTTCCCCTCCGCCTGCAGGCGTTTGACGGCATCCACCTTGTCCTCGGGCATGACCTCTGCCTGGACGTCTGACGGGTCGATGCCAACCTCGCTGGCTACGGCACGCGCTGCGCCAGCATTATCTCCGGTGAGCAGGTAGGGCTCGAGACCAAGTTCTTTCAGACGTGCAATGGCTGTCGCGGAGGAATCCTTGATGCGGTCATGCAGCTCAATGGTTCCGGCAAGGTCACCGTCGACGTAGACGCCGACCAGCGTGCCCGTGCCCTGGTAACCAGCCGGCGGACGGCCGACGCGGATTCGGGAGGTGACGACAGTCGCCTCAATACCTTGGCCGGGCAGTTCCTCGTAGTCTTCCGCGGCAGGTAGCTCGCCCTCGTAGGCGCCAACGATGGCGCGAGCGATGGGGTGCTTGGAGCCCTTCTCTACGGCCGCGGCGACGCGCAGGAGCTCATCCTCGGTGAGGCTCGCTGCAGCAGTGGGGGCTACCGCCGTGACTGACATACGGCCCTCGGTAATGGTGCCGGTCTTGTCCAAGACGATGGTGTCGATCTGCCGAGTCGATTCCAGGATTTCTGGACCCTTGATGAGGATGCCCATCTCGGCGCCGCGGCCCGTGCCGACGAGGATTGCGGTGGGCGTCGCCAAGCCCATGGCGCAGGGGCAGGCAATAATGAGCACGGCAACGGCGGCGACGAACGCTGGAGCCACGCCACCGACGACGAGGTGCGCAATGAGGGTCAGCAGCGCGATGCCAATAACGATGGGGACGAAGACACTCGCGATGCGATCGGCCAAGCGCTGGATGGGGGCTTTTGACGCCTGGGCATCGGTGACGAGCTTGCCCATCTGGGCCAAGACGGTATCGGAACCGACGCGCGTGGCGCGCACTTCGAGGCGGCCGGAGGCGTTGATGGTCGCGCCCGTGACGCGGCTGCCTGGGGAGACCTCAACGGGGAGAGATTCGCCAGTGAGCAAAGATTCATCAACTGCGGAGTGGCCGGCGGTGACGACACCATCCGTGGCGATCTTTTCGCCGGGCCGGACAACGATGGTGTCTCCTACGCGAAGGTCAGAGACGGAAATACGCTGTTCCGTCTCGCCTCGCAGGACAGTGGCGTCCTTCGCGCCCATGGTGAGTAAGGTGGTTAAAGCCTCGGAGGAACGTCCCTTGGCCTTGACTTCAAACCAGCGCCCCAACAGCAGGAACGTGATCACCATGCCGACGGATTCCAGATAGATGTAGTCCATCTGGGCGTCGTTAGAGCGCAGCGTCATGTGCATGGTCATGCCGGGCATGCCGGCATTGCCTAGGAAAAGGGCGTAGAGCGACCAAGCGTAGGCCGCAGCGGTGCCCAAGGTGATGAGCGTGTCCATCGTGGCCGCACCGTGTTTGAGGTTGGCCCAGGTGGCTCGGTGGAAAGGTGCGCCACCGAAGATAAACACAATGGTGGCCAAGACCAAGCTAGCCCACTGCCAGTGTTGGAACTGCAAGGCGGGGACCATAGACAGCACCACAAGCGGTAGCGACAGCGCACCGGAGACGACCGTGCGGTGCAGAAGGTCGGCGGCTTCGGCATCACGCGCGGATTCCGTCGTGGTGGGGGCCGAGTCCCCCTCGTCCTCTCCACCCATGGTGAAGGCGCCATAGCCTGCGCCTTCGACAACCTCGATGAGGTCGCCGGGCGTGGTTGTGGCGGGGTCATAGCTCACGGAGGCGGACTCCGTGGCGAAATTGACGGTGGCCTCAACTCCCTCGACCTTGTTGAGTTTGCGCTCGACGCGGGAGGAGCATGAGGTGCATGTCATCCCGGTGACACCGAGGTCGAGGTGGGCTAGGGGGCCGGCGGGCTGGAGGACGTTAGTCATGATAGTTAGGCCAGCTCGTAACCGGCTTCTGCGATAGCAGCAGCAACCTGCTCGTCAGTGAAGCCCTCGCCACTGACGCTGACAGCGCCGGTAGCGTGGTCAGCGGTGACCTCGGTGACGCCGGCAATCTCGCCGACTTCTTCCTTGACGGACATTTCGCAGTGCCCGCAAGTCATGCCGGTGACGGTGTAGTTCTTGGTGGCCATGATGTTTTCCCTTCTGTTGCGGATGTTCTGAAACCGAGGATATACCCCCCTAGGGTATACGCGCAAGGAATAGAACCGCGTTGTGTACCGTTGTGGGGAGAAGAACCTAAGAATGAACCCGAACTGATAGGGAGAATGACCAATGGCAACTATCGACATCACTGAGGCAACCTTCGAGGAAACCGTTACCGGTGAGGGCATTACGCTTGTCGACGCCTGGGCGGAGTGGTGCGGCCCGTGCAAGCGCTTCGGCCCGGTCTTTGAGAAGGCCTCCGAGGAGCACCCGGAAGCAACCTTTGCCAAGCTCGATACCGAGGCCAACCAGGACCTCGCGGTGAAGCTGCAGATTCAGTCCATCCCGACCCTCATGGTCTTCCGCGATGGCATCCTGGTCTTCCGCCAGGCTGGCACCATGCCGCCGGCAGCACTGGAGGATCTGATTTCTCAGGTCAAGGACCTCAACATGGATGAGGTTCGCGCCCAGGTGGAGGAGCAGAAGGGCGACGAAGCCTAGTTTTCGGTTTTCGCTGTTTCCTTCCGCGGCCTTCCCGCACTTCGCGCGCTTTCCTGCGAGTATCGCTACACTCGCAGGAAAGCGCATTTTTAATAGTGACCACGTTCTAAGGAGAGTAAGGCGATGGCAAATCCGTTCAGCAAGGGCTGGAAGTACGTGATGGCCTCTTTCGATCAGAAGATCGACGAGAACGCCGACCCGAAGGTGCAGATCCAGCAGGCCGTTGACGCCGCGAAGGAGCAGCACCGGCAGATTTCTGAGCACGCCGCTGAGATCATCGGCCGCAAGACGCAGCTGGAGATGCAGCTCAACCGTCTGGTCACCTCCCAGAAGGACTACCAGGACCAGACGCGCCGCGCCCTAGAGATGGCGGATGCCGCCAAGGATCCGCAGGAGGCGTCCGAGTACAACAAGGCCGCCGAGGTCGTGGCCAGCCAGCTCGTCGCGGTAGAAAACGAGCTGGAGGGCGTCAAGAGTCAGTACCAGGCCGCCAGCCAGGCCGCCGAGCAGGCCAAGGCGCAGCAGCAGCAGTCCGAGGCCCGCCTTAAGGAACAGCTGGCCCAGGTGGATCAGCTGCGGGCGCAGGCGGACCAGGCGGCGATGCAGGAGAAGAACGCCGAGGCTATGGACTCGATGAACGAGCTCAAGCCGGATGACTCCACGCCGACGATGGACTCGGTGCGCGCGAAGATTGAAAAGCGCTACGCGGATGCCCTCGGCGCACAGGAGCTGCACCAGGCCTCCGGCGGGGACCGCATCCAGGAGATCGCGGCCGCCGGCCACGACATGCGCGCAACCTCTCGCTTGGATGAGATTCGTGCCGAGATGGCCGGGGAAGCCAAGAACAAGGAGCTGGAGGCCGGCGAGGACGACAAGTAGTTCCCGCACGGAGCACCTAGCACGGAGCACGAAGGGACCTTCCACAGCGCGGGAGTAAGGCGCGCGGAAGGTCCCTCGACGTGTTTTAGGGGAAAGAGCTAGCCGTCTTGGCGGCGGACGTTAATGAGCACGCCGCGGATTCCGGAGTGGAAGCCATCACGCAGGTTGACGCGCTGGGTCTCAGTCAGCGTGTACTCGTGCAGCGTCTCGCACGCGAACTGCAGGAGCGGGCGGTCGATCTCCGGGGGCAGTCCGCCGCCGGAGAGCAGGTGTGCCTGGTCGCGCTGGTCGGAGCTTGCGGCGTTGTCGAACCACCACGACGCGTACTGCTGGCCCACGTCAAACGGGGACTGGAAGCCGGCGGAGGTCCACACCTCTTCCGGTAGCGGCACGTACTTCGAGCGCAGCTTGCGGCGCGGGGCCATCATGGAGGGCTTGGGGGCCGCGGGTTTCGGGGCGGCGGGCTTGGGCGTGGGCGCGCCGGGTTTGGGGGCCGCGGGAGCGCTCTCCTGACCGGCGGGCTCCACGGCCTCATTGGGGCCGGCGGCAGTCGCGGCATCGGGAGCGGCGGGTGCAGCAGCGGACGGGGTGGCCGGTCCCGGCTTGGGCGCGGACGGGAAGGCGGCCTGCGCCTCGGTGGGCTCGGTGCAGTCGGTGTCCCCGGAAGCGTCGCCAAGCGCTGCGTTGGTCGCCTCACCCGCGGCCTCAGCGCCGTTACCTGCGGCGTCTGTGTGCTCTGGGTTCTGTGGGGTTTCTGGGTTCCCTGGGCCCTCTGTGGCTTCGGGGGTCTCGGTGCCCTCCGCTCGGGGCTCACGGATAGTCGGCGGCAGCGGGCCCTCCAGGACCTCGAGCTCCATGGCGTCGGCGAAGTCCTCGCGCGGATCGAGGATGGTGGTGGAATCGCACGCGTGGCGCAGGGCGGAGGACATGGAGTCCCAGCCAAAGCCGTAGAGGTGGACGCGCACGCCGTTGTTCACGGCCTCCTGGACGCCGGGGATCATGTCGGCATCGCCGGAGACCAGCACGAAGTCAGTGACTTGGCCCTGCATGGCGGAGACAATCATGTCCGCAACGAGGCGCGTGTCCACGGCCTTCTGCGTGCGGCGCTCGCCCCACTCAATGAGCTGGCCGGTGCGCAGCTGTACGCCGTCGCACACGCGCAGCGCGCGCTGGTAGCGGTGCGGGCCGGTATCGGGGATGCCGTCGTACCAGTACTGACGGTGGATCCGGTTGCCAATTTGGTTCTCAATCATGCAGCCGAGGGAGCTAACGACCTCGGGCAAATCGATTTCTAGCTGCGCTCGCGCACCCGTCTCCCAAGAGTTATAGAAACTTGCAAGTAGGTATGAGGTGTCAACGAAGACAAGTGTTCGTTCAAGCATGGCTCCTAAATTCCGTTCTATTGTTTCTAACTAATTTTTCTTTGGTCACTTCTGTGAGGTCCCCAGCCTAGGGCCGGTGTTATCCAGTGTGCCCCATTGGCCACAAAACGTCGATAACCTTTGGAAAAATCCCAGTTCGCGGACCTTTCGGGCGGAGCCCTTGCGGGGGATATGGGCCTGGTTATATGGTTAGTTACATGAGTAACCAACCAACCAGGGAGCGTGCATGGACAATTCCGCACAACCGCTCTTCCGCCAAATAGCAGTGCTCATTGAGGACGCCGTGATTGACGGCACCCTCGCGGAAGGGGCCCAAGCGCCGTCCACCAACGAGCTCGCCGCCTTCCACAACATCAACCCCGCCACCGCCCGCAAGGGCCTGACCCTCCTCGTGGACCTGGGAATCCTGGAAAAACGCCGCGGCATCGGCATGTTCGTCACCTCTGGTGCCGCCGAGCTGATCCGGGCACGGCGCCGCCACGATTTCGCGGCCGAGTACGCCGCGCCGCTTATCGACGAAGCCGTGCACCTGGGCTACACCCGCCAGGAACTCCATGACCTCATAGACCTAGTCGCAGAAAGCCGAGGACTCTACTCATGATCGTGACCCCGCACTTCACCTTCGACGACGGCCTCACGCACGGCCTCGTCGGACCCAACGGCATTGGCAAGACCACCCTGCTGCGCAAGATTGCTGGCCAGCTCGGCGGCTCCGGCATCAAGGTCGACGGCGACAAGCCCTATGACAATGAAAAAGTCCTCAACAAGGTTGTCCTCATGGGCATAGATAACCCACTGCCTGAAGGCTGGAACGTGAAGAAAGTCTTCACCGTGGCAGGCCTGCGCTGGCCGTCCTGGGATCAGAACCGCGCAGAGGAGTTGGTCGAGCGCTTCGAGCTGCCCATGAAGAACTACTCGGGCCTGTCCCGCGGACAGAAGTCGGCGGCGAGCTTCATCGTTGCGGTGGCCTCGGGAGTGCCCTACATGCTTCTCGACGAACCCTATCTCGGCCTCGACGCCGCCAAGCGCGAGGTCTTCTACGACGTCCTGCGTGAGGAGCACGGCCGCACCATTATCGTCTCCACCCATCACCTCAACGAGCTCTCCGGCCTGCTCGATACCGTGGCCCTGATGGGAGAGAACCCGCTGTCCGGTCCCATCGACGAGTTCATCGAGGGCGTCGTCCAGCTCACCGGTCCCGCCGAGGCCCTCGACCGGGCCCTGGGGCGCCTCCAACTCCCGGTGCTCGAGCGCGAAAGTTCCGCCGTGGCAGACCGCGCGCTTGTCGACGCCCGCCCCAACCACACCGCCAACGTCTTCGACATGGCCCAGGAAATGGGGTTGCGCGCCACCGAGGTATCCCTCGAGCAGGCAGTCCTAGCATTGGGGGAGACGCGATGAAGCTCTATAGGCATATGGCGCTGAGCTGGATCAGCTTCTTCTTTGCCCTATGGATCGTCGTCTTGCCGCTGCTTGGAATAGACCGTGGGCAAGGATGGGCCATCGGGTATTCACTCTTTATGGCGTTCCAGCTCTACCTGGTCCAGCCTGACTTCTCGCGCTACCTAACCTTTGGGCTCAGTACGCGCGTCTGGAACGGGCATCGGCGGATCAATGCCTCGCTGGCGTTCCTGCTCATGCTTGTCAGCGCACCCTGGGGATTTCCGTGGTGGGTCCTCATCGCTCCCGCAGCGGTGTGGGTGCTGTGTATGGTGCGGCGCTTCGAGCCTTCGCGCCTGGACACGCGCTCGCTCATCGACGGCAGCGAGGGCGATTCCTCAACGGGATGGTTCTCCGCCTCCCCGGTCTCCCAGATTGTGGTGCGCCCTCAAGCTCGCGCGTGGATGTGGGTTGCGATGGGTGTAGTTATCGCAACGGCGATAACCTTCGCGGTGAGCAAGCTGTGGGATAAAGGCATAGGCATCGCGGGTGTCATTGTCACCTTGACCGTTGTGCCATTGGTGCTGGACGTAGTGCGCAGCTCGCTGAAAGACGCGGTGACCTTTGGGTTGCCGCGGGAATCTTGGGCCACGGCCACACTGCTGTGTACGGCCATCCCGGTGGCGCTGGCTCTCCTGGCCGACCTGGTAGCCCTTGCCTGGAGCGGCGAGTTCGTCGGAGCCACCATCATCTGGCTTGCGTCGACAGCGTGGCTCTTGAGCCTGGCCATTACCGATAAGCGCACGTGGTTTTACACGGTGGCGCTGGTGGGAATCATCGCCGCCGCGTCCAGTGCGTGGCTCCTCACTCCCGGCGTGACGAAGGGATGGATGCTCGCGGGAATGGCCGTGATCTACCTCGCCTGGGGCGCGGCCTATCGCCGGATGGCGAAGCGCGTCGACGTCTTCAGTCCGGGGGTTATGGGCTGGTTCGGCGTCAAATAGACGTCGGCGCAAGAAAGCGCGAAAAGTAGCGATTTAAGGCACCTCAACGAAGGTCTAAAAACCTTGGTTGAGGTGCATATTTGTGTTTTTTCAAGTGCGTGTGTAACTTTATGTGAGTCAGCGCGACCGACAGCGCCCCACAGGAACTGAGGTTCTTGGAGAGTGGCGGTAGGAAAACAGGCCCTGACAACAAATATTTTCTTTACTCGCAGTACTGCGTTCCATCTACTGATGGTCTGTATGACTGTGTGGTGATGATGTGTGAGAACTCAATAGTGTGCCAATGTACTTTTTTGTGTTGGTTGGTTTTTGATTGTTCTGGCTGTGTTGTGCTGGATGTGCAGCATGGTTGGTGTATGCCGGATGGCGCTTTTTTCAAGCGGCGTCATTGTAAATAACAT
>OJLL01000146.1_pt1 | contig 22353 bp, 24 predicted proteins | sample 1596941 | NCBI WGS metagenome assembly OJLL01 (sample SAMEA3904689, study PRJEB24821) | metagenome | biome: Builtin; feature: hospital; material: surface | place: USA | collected 2013-08-13 | reverse complement strand
GATCTACACCTAAGCCTTCGTCGGCAGCGTCAGATGTGTATAAGAGACAGATAAAAATGGATGCTAAAGAATTTTCTGAATTGCTTACACGTAGTATTTTCAAACTTATTAAAGAAGACAAGTTTGGTATATCTATTTATCATTCACAAAATGATCTTACTTATGAAAAGTTTGTAGAAAGCTTGAGAACAAGTAATGATACAAATGATGATGGTGTTCCAATGTCATTAGTGGAAAGTTATTTTCTGCTTGGAAAAAATAAGATTACTACTACCGACAATAAGATTATTAATCTAGAAGAATCTATTGGTGGTGGATTTGGTGATGGTTCCTATGTTCAAAGAGTGTTTTCTCTAACTAACGGTGATACTAAAGAATACTTTTCTTGTGAAGGATATTATTCATCTTGGAATGGTATTGAATGGGAAGGTTCTCACTTTGTAAAAGTTAAACCACGAGAAAAAACTATTATAGAATATGTTCCAGAATAATAAATAATCTTTTATTGACAATTCTTGTTAAACATAATATTATGTTTAACAAGAATTGTTTTTTTATTAAATAAACTAAGGAGATAATAAAAATGAATGCTAGAGAGTTTGTAGAAATTGTAAAAGAAACAATTATGGATACTGCTCAAAAAATCACTAAATATAACTATTATTTAGATTATAATGAAAAAGATCTTGATGATAATAATATTCTTATAGAATTCTTAGAAGAATATATTTATGATAATAATTTCCTTCCCACAAGAGCAGGAGACATTCAAATAGAAAAATCTATTGGCGGTACAGAAGGAAAAGGTTCTTATGTTCAGCGAGTATTCTCTGTTTATGATGAGAAAACTAAGGAAAAAGAATATTTTGCTATTGAAGGTTATTATTCTTCTTGGGTTGGTGTTGAATATGATAGTTATGATTTTGTAAAAGTTAAACCACAAGAAGAAATAGTTATCAACTATGTTCCAAAGTAATTTTACATGTTTTTCAAAAAATAATTATCAATATATCAACTATGTTGACAATTATTATTGTTTATAGTATGATAATCAATAGTTAAAAAGAAAGGATAAAAATATGTTTGGCAAGCTAGATATCACATCAGCATTACAAGAACATGGTCTTATTGAAGAAGACGTTGTTGTTAAGAAGATTAATTTTTATCCTCAAGCAAGTGAAGTAGAATTAGAATGTGTTGAAAAGATCGAGAACATTGATCACTCAACTGGTGAAGAATATTATAAGGAGTATCCTTTTATTACTCATATCACTTGGAATGAGTTTGAAGATTTGTTTTAATCTTTAATATATTATTTTACTCTCACAATTATTAAATAATTGTGAGAGTAAAATAATATATTTTCTATTTTTATAATAATAATGATAATACTGCTAGAATTACAGCAATAATAACAATTACTCCTATTATTATTTTTTGTTTAATTCCTTTATTATTATCAACTTCTTCATGATTATTTTCTTCAAATTCTTCAAAAGAAGTATCAGTCATTATAATCACCTCACATTATTTATTATAAATAACTGACAATTATAGATAATATCATAAAGCAATTAAAATCATTATAATTCTTGTTAATTATTAATACACTATGTATAATAAATTAATGAGATTAATATATTATCGATCATTTAAGGATTTTTTATCATGAGTGAACACAAGTATTCTCGAGAAGAGTTAAAAAAGATTAGTACCATGACTAGAACTGTTCAGCCAGGAGAAATTTTAGAAAAAGATGATTTTATTTCATTAGTAGACAGTTACCCTACTATTGAAGAAGCAATATTAGATGGTGTTGGTATTACACATTCTTTCCCTCCAGAAGGAGAAGTCTCTGCTGAATGGAACATGCTAATATGGACACATTTATAATATAATAACGATAATATGGCATTTTAAGCGATTAAATTGTTAATATAACTATTTATATTAAAATAGTTTAAAATCCAGCGAGAACACCCAAATTTTTAGTTTTATACCTCATTTTATTCTATCTTTAACACATTGAATAATAATATAGAAAATTATAGGAAATATGTTCAAAGTTTAAAAATAATAGTAATAAGTTAACATTAATTGTTGACAATTCTTAATTATTATTATACTATAATAATAATTAAGAAATAAAATTTCAAAAACTAAGGAGACAATCAAAACATGGATGTTAAAGAGTTTACTGCCCTACTAACAGACGTACTAGTCAAGAGACTAAGGGAATTTGAAGATGAGAACCCAGATTTTAAAGCAAAATATGCTGATGCTGGTTGTGATATCGGAGACTATAATGACCTAAATAATGACGGTGTTCCTATGAATCTCGTCGAGGACGACCTTGCCGATAATGAAACTATCACTACTGACAAGGGTATTATCAAGTTTGAAAAATCTGTTGGTGGTTACGAAGGCGGTGGTGATTACGTCCAATACGTACTATCTATCACACAAGGAGACAAGAAAGAATACTTCGCCTGCGAAGGACGTTATATTACTTGGGAAGGTACTCTTTGGGAAGGTTACAGTTTTTATAAAGTTGAACCACAAAAAGAAGTAATCAACAATTATACCCCAGTACAATCTAAGTGATCAATAATAATATGAACAATAATAAATTATCACCACCTAATTATTAGGTGGTGATAATTTATTTAAAAACCTGGATCACTAATAGTATTTACCTTCTTTTTAATCTTATCCCATTGTCTTTGTGATGGTATATCATCAAAATTGTCTAATTCTTCGTCAAGAATATTAAATATTTTATCATTATAATAATTCATTGCCTGATAATATTTTTCTTCTTCATAAGGATCTTCTAAGTAATATTCAAAAGATTCACCATAATATTCTGATTCTTTTTGACAAAATACTTCTAAATAATCTTTAAAATTATCAACTTGATAATTTTTCATTTCTTCTACAACTTCTGGAGAAGTATGTGAACTAGTAGAACGTTGATAGCCTCTTCTAGAAGGCAATACATAAGAATGTCCCTGTGAAGTAGTAATTGTCCTATTTACACCATTATCTTGTACAAAAGTAGTATTGCCAGTATTGTTACTACTAATATGATAAGAATCTTCTTTTAACTCATAATCTAATAATAACTCTTTCATATTATTAGAATTTAAATAAATACTATTATGATCAGTAGTAATAACGTACTTATTATTAATAATACTAATATTTTCTACCTTATCATTTATAGAAATAATATTATTATTAGATAATTTTTCACTTATACTATCATATAATTGTTTATCATTTTTTATCTTATAATCACTCATAGTAAGATAAATGAGATTATAATTATATAATTCTTCTTTTAAATTATCATGAGAATCATTAATTAACTCTCTAGTTTCCTCATCTAATGATGATTGTAAAGAAGAATTATGATAATCTTCATTTTTGATATTTTCATCTATAATAGTTTTTAAAAGTTTTTCACTATCTTTTTTACTTAGAATCATATTCTTATTTAAAGAAGAAGTAAGTTCTTCTAAATCATATTCAATATCAGGAACATTTTCTGAATAATAATCAACAACATCATTTATAGTAATATTATCGTCTTGTTTAAAATCAGATGAAGCATTTACCATAAGAGAACTATCTGTTATCTTATCATCATTTTTTATCCAATTATAGATAGGTGCTCCATTTGCTTTTTTCCTACCAGTATCTACTCTTTTACCATCACGCTTTTTAACCATTAGTATTATCCTTATACATATTAACAATCATATAATTCATAATATAACAATAAGTCAATCAATAAAATTGATTGACTTATAATAAATGATTCTTATCATTAAATAATATCAGTAATATTATCATATCCAGCAGATACTATTTTTCCTTTCACTGCCTTATAATACTTACCATTCTGGTATTGGATAGCATACGTATTATGTTCTGGTTTTAAAGACTTATCTTTTATACTAATAAAACGATAAGGACGATTACCTATTTTTTGTGCTATTTCACTTAAATGATCAGCAGATCTTACTTTCATATTGTTAATAATAGGACTATCATCAGGATCTAAAATAATTTGGAAAGATAAAGTATTTTTACCATTATCCTCATGAACTATTCCTAATAATTGAACATTATAAACTTGTTTCAAATAATCATTTAAAATCTTGGAAGGAGAAACTTGAAAATTATTAAAATCCCCTTCTAAAAGAAAATTAACTATATCTTCTTGACCTTGTTCTTCTTCTATGATTCCTTTTCTTAAAATAGAATTAAATTCTTCATCATTATGATAATCAATACTCATAATATTTTCCTTTTTATCTTATATTTTTCACTAACTAACAATTAATAATACCATATTAATACTAATAATCATTATTAACATTATTATTGCTATTAGTGTTCATATTATTATTCATATTGTTATCATTATTAGAATTATTAGGATTAGTGTTTCCAGTATCTCCAGTATTATTACTATTGTTAGAATTAGTATTATTGTTAGTATTATTATGTGGAATATTATTTTGAGGTGTTCTCACAGTATTATCATTAGGAGACTGCTTATTATTTAAAGTAGGTTCCGGAGAATGATAAGTAGGATATTCTCTTAAATTTTGTTGAGGTGTAGGAGTATTCTCATAACGAGAATTATAATCATTATTTTTACGTGGTGTCATTTCATCATTATTGTTAGTATTATCATTGTTTCGAGTAGTAGTATCTACTTGCTCATCTTGTGGTTCCTTATTAGGATAAGTAGTAGTAGGATTATCAGTATATGTTTTAATATCACCATTAGGCATTGTCACATAATGTTCCACAGTTTCTGTCACAGTAGATTCTTCTGGAGGCTCCATAATGACAGTAGTAGTAGGAATATCTTTTTCACCAGCAAAAGACTCTGGTAATAATTGAGACGATACTATACCAATAAAAGGAGTACTACCAGCAATACAAGAAAGTACTACTAACTGTAATGGCTTATAATTATAATGTTCTACCCACAATTTTTTAATACTATTTTTTAACCTTATAAAAATAGTATCCTTTTCTCCTGGTAATTGTTCCATTATTACTTATCCTTTTTATCCCCAGTATTATTATCAAATAATATGTTAATATCATATAGAATATCATATTGTTTGATAATAATAAAACTTATATATCATCATTGTCATCATAAGTGTCTTTTATTTCTGTTTTACGTAATTCCCTATCTACATCACGCTGGAATTTTCTTAACTCGTCCCTATATCGAATATATGGTCGATAATTTCTACCATATATTCTCCTATTCATCCTATGCTGAGCATACTTAAACAATGCTATTCTAGCTGCTATCCTAATTGTTCTCATTCTACGTTCTCTAATAATAGAGCTAGTAATATCACCAGATTTAATATAATTTTCACCCCAATATACTCCCTGATTCTGAGTGCCAGACCATTCTTGTAATAATTCAGCATGTTTTGCTTTCTGTAAATGCTGTGAAAAATCATCACCCTGATTATGAATTTTAGGAACATAAACACCATTTTCTTCGCTAGACTCAAAAGTCATACCATATCTACTCATAAAATTCTTATTGATCTCGTCACGCATTACATTGCCAAGATCTCCACCACCCTTATTCTCATGAGAAACATACTGATCATAAAAAGTATTAAAAGAATCAGGATCATGCATAATAGTATGAACAATAGCATCATTATTCAATAATCCTTGCATAGTAGATCGAGCATACTCTTCTCTCATATCAGGCATTAAAGAAGTAACATCACTATATGAGGATACTAGAGCATTTTTATCATACTCATAATTATTTTCTAACTGTGTAATCTTATTTTTTATTTTAGTTTTTTCTACACTAACAGCACGATCCTCATTTGTACCGTGAACAGGTTGTTCTTGTAGATGATCTAACTCAGCGTATAATTCTTTTACTTTTTCTTTATGATCATTGTTTAACAATTCTAATTCAGAATAAAAATCATGTGATAATTCTTGATATTGTTCTTGTAGTTCTTCTGGATTATTGCTCTGTGAAATATTGTCAGGATGATAAGGTGAATCTTTTCCTTCTAACATACTATCCATAGAGTTAATTAATTGTAAAACATTATTTCTTTGTTCTTCTGTTTGTGGGTCATTTGATAAGTTAATAGGCATTTTTGCTGAGTTAGTAAGAAAATCGTCTGCAGCACTGAAACCATAGTTACCTATAATAACATTAGTAGTTCTTTTAGCACTATTAAAACGTTTCCATGTCTTATTACCATTAATATCTCTACCTTGATAATATTCAGGATTATCTTTCCTACTTTTACCCACTATAAAACACCACTCTCAACTATTATTTTCTTATTGTTTATAAACTATTATATAACAATAAGAAACAATATTATAGTGAATAATATACAATAATTAGTATAATATACACTATATAATACATTCTAAAAAACACTAAAAATATTAAAAAATGTCTTGAAAAAACCATATCTAACTGCTAAAATAGTGATAAAAGAAAGTATTTAAAATGAATAATTAATCACAATTTTAAAAGGTTTAAATATGCATCCTATGACTATTAATGCTATAAATGATCATTACACAACAAGAAGCTCTAACACACAATCAATAACGATAATCTTTACTATTTCACTATTATCAGTATTAACAACACCACTATATTATTTAATAATAAATACTATTAATCCTGAAAAATCAACAATGTTAACAATGATAGTTTTTACTATTAACATTATTATTATCGTAGTATCTTATATCACATTACAATATGATATTAAATATTGTCAGAAACCACATTTCACATCATATTCCACCATTTATTACTATTATCAAGAAATGTTTAATAATTCTTATGAAAAAGAAAACTTTTATCGACAATTATCTTCCTTATGTTTACCTGGATTTTTGTTAGAAAGCCTTTCTCCTTCAGGGCAGGGATGAATAACCACTATTACAACAAGTAATCATTATAAATAATTAAATAATCACCTACATTAATTACAAGGTGTTTTAACAAATACTCTCCTAACATGGTATAATAATACTATCTTAATTATTAATAATCAACTTACATACAAGGGAGAGTGATCTTAAAATGACTATCATAACAGAACCACTCTCCCTAGAAAAAGATGATAAGAGGATAATTAAGAATAATAAGATTAAACAATCTTTAAAGAATACTAGAAATCGTAGGAAGAACCAAGAAGCTAAAACTTATGAGTGTAAGATAGTTAAAAATAAACTAACACCTCAACAATTAGAAATCTTGGACAAAATGTTTCTAGAAGCAAAATGGTACTATAACAGTATTATCAACCATTTAGAAAACGAGAATATTAACACTTTTGATAATAAGGTTAAGACTGTTAAAGTAAGAATGGGTAGTGAATCTGATGATTATGAGGATCGTCAATTAAAAGTATTACCAGCTTCTATGAAACAAAAACTTATAACAAGAGTAAAAGATAACCTATCTAGCTTAAAAGCTAGAAAAGAAAAAGGTTATAAGGTTGGTAGATTAGATTACACTAAGAGTATAACAAGCGTACCATTAAAACAATACGGTATTGATTATGTAGTATTACCTAACAATAAGGTTAGGATTAGTAAGGTTGGTCGAGTTAATGTTAGGGGATTAGATCAGTTCTCACAAGACGCTGAGTGGTCTACCGCTAACATTATCAAAAAAGCTAATGATTACTATATTCACATTACAGTGTATATCAATAAAGTTATAGACAATTCTTGGGTTGACCTACCTATTATTGGTTTAGATTTTGGTATTAAAGACCATATTACTACTAGTAATGGTTTAAAAATCAACAGTATTATAACTATTACTAAGAGAATTAAGAACCTACAAAGAAAACTATCTAGACAGGTTAAAGGCAGCAAGAATTATATTAAAACTATTATAAAGATTAGGAAAGCTTATGATAGGTTGTCTAATTTAAAAGATGATGCTGCTAATAAGATTGTTAACTACTTGTTAACCCATTATTCTAATATTATTATGCAAGATGAGAACATTAAGGGCTGGCACTCGGGACTATTTGGTAAACAAGTACAATACAGTATTCTAGGTAGAGTTAAAGCAAGGCTCGTGAGTAATCCTAGAGTGGTAGTTTTAAATAGGAGTGTTCCTACTACTCAGTATTGTCCTAATTGTGGTGCTTTAAACAAACACTTTCTAGATAAGAGAGTATATTCTTGTTCTTGTGGTTATAGTATGGATCGAGATATTCATGCTGCTATGAATATGATTAACTTGTATGTTAAGAATAGTAGTAATGGTAATATTGTTAAGAAATCTCCTGTGGAATGTGGGAGTACGCTTGAGGAGTTCATAACCTCTGGGACTGTTTGAGAATAATAGTATTCTTTTATGGTTTTAAGTTAGAGTGAAGAGTCAAGAAACAATGTTTTGTAAGGATGTTGAGTTTGAAGCTCCGTCCTTACAGGGCGGAGTAATTCACAGTATAATGAGGAAGAAAAAGAGAGTATTTTAGAACAAATAAGTTTCTTATTATATCAAGTTGATAATCAATATTTTAATCGACAGTTAAGTAAATTAGAAAGAGAATTGAAATTTCATAGTGATTTAATTGACTTTTAAACGATAATGTTTTATAATGATCATTGTACTAATTATTACATAGTAATTTTAAAAGGAGAATATCATTATGACAATTATCCAAAATATGCATTATGGCGATATTATTGAACGTAAACGTTGTGGGCTTCATCGTAGTACTAAGAGAGTAGCAGATGATATGGGTATTGATGTTGAAGAGTATCGTCGCAAAGAAAAGGGATTTGAACCATTTACAGACAAGGAAAAAGAACTCCTTAAAAAAGTATTAGTATAAAAAGTATATAAAAACAAAGGATTATAAGATAATATTATCTTATAATCCTTTGTTTTTATTATCGTATTTTCTTACCTTTTTAAGGTAACTGTAAACTACCTTACCATGAAGGCTAAGGCTTCTTGACTCTTCATTATAATTTAAAACTATAAAAGAATAACTAATTATTCTCTAAAAGTTCTAGAGGTTATGAACTTCTCAAGCGTACTCCCGCGTTCCATAGAAATGTTCATAATAATATTGATTATGTTATGTTATTAATTCATCTCGGTCTTAAAATACTAGGAATTCTTGTCAACAATCCAGGTAAGAAAATTATTCTTCTGTTATTCCTTCCCAATACCATACATTATAACTACCAGTTGATAATTGATAATTAGATTCTATTTTAAGAAAATCTTCATCGTTCTTTTCTCCATTATTAATTAATTTTTTCATTTTTCCTTTAGAAACAGTATTCTTATCATTTTTATCAACATAGGCACTATTTTTATTATTATAAGTCATTTTAATTCTTTTTTGACCATCATCAGAAGTAAAAATATAGTTTACCCTACTATTGTTTCCGCCTTCTCCTAATTCTGCTGTCACATTCCACTTGTCTTCATTATTAATGGTTAATGGTGTTTCTGTAGCATAAGCACCATTATTATCTAATTTAAAATTGACAACAATATAATTGCTCGTATTATTAGAATTTCCTTGTGAACCGCTTGAAGTAATAATGTCGGTTAGTGATTGTGAATCAATATCAACATTTTTACTATTAAATTCTTTAATATATTCTTCTTGTATTTTAGTTAAATAAGTGCTTGCTTCTTGTGGATTATTTAAATAAAGTTCTACAAGTTTTTTCTTATCTTCTTTGTTTACTTGAAAACAATTTTCACCAGATAATACAGTATTCATTCTAGAAATTCCAATAGCAGAATTAGTAGAAGAACCAAATTTAGTTTCAACATTAACCTTATCATTGTTAGATAATCCTATAACAAGATCACTAGCACTAGAATTACCAGTAGAATTTCCAGTATTAACACTAACAATATCACTAGAATCAATATCTAATTTTTCAGATATGAGTTGTATCATATCATCTTTCCATTCTTGTAATGTCTCTTTAATCTCCTGATTGTTAAGACCACGTAATGCTACTACTCTTTGTGAATCATCTATCGCAGAAATAGTGTCAGAAATATCATCTATATCATAATCATCACATAATGCTTTCTCGCATAAAGTGGTAGTAGTAGAAACGTTAACATTTTTAATCTTCTTATTGCTTATAAAGTCTTCACTATAATCATTGATTATTCTACTACCATTATTTTTCCTATTACTAAAATTTTCTTTTTTCTTATAATATGTTTGACCTTTTAAACCTACTTTTTTCTCATATTCTGGATTATTCTTTTTTCTTATTCCCTTATTACTCATAACACTAATCCTCCATAAAACTGATAAACAGTATCAGTTATCATTAATATATAATAACTATATGATTTAAGTGCTATGATATAATTTATCAATATATATAGTTATAAAAATATTATATTTTAAATTATGGAGGATTAGTGTTATGAGTAATGCTAAAAAATTAGACCAATTTTATACTTCTAGAAAAACATCACAACAATGTTTACATATTCTAGAAAAATTGTTAAATAATCATTATGATTTAAATAACACTACTTTTTTAGAACCTTCAGCAGGAGATGGTTCATTTTTAGATGCTTTAAATGACAAAAAATACTCTTGGATAGCTGGCGACATAGAACCACATAACGAAAATATTATAAAAACTGATTTTTTACAAGATTATAATTGGGAACTAGATAAAGACAAAGACATTATTATCGGTAATCCACCATTCGGGAAAAGATCTTCTCTAGCTATAGATTTTGTTAACAAAGGATTAGAACTAGTAGATACAGTAGCATTTATATTACCTATACAATTCAATAAATATTTAACGCAGAAAAAAATTAACGATGACGCTCAATTAATTAGTAGCACTATTTTAAAACCAGATTCATTTATATTTAATAATAAGAACTATAGTGTGAGAACTGTTTTTCAAGTATGGACATTAAAAGATAATATAGGAAAAGATCAACGCATAAGAACAGCACCACCCACAAAGCATAAAGATTTTCATTTAGAATACTATAATTGTGTACCAGAAAAATTACACTTGTTTGAAAAAGAATGGGATTTTGCTGTATTAAGACAAGGATGGGGAGACTTTAATCCAATAGTATTAGATGATTATAATCAATTATCTAAAAAGAAACAATGGATGTTTTTTAAATCAGATAATAAAGACATAATTAAAAAATTAAAAAATATTGACTACAATAATCTAGCTGAAAAAAATACTTCAGTAAGAGGATTTGGAAAAGCAGATATTATAGCAGAGTATAATTCCTTATACAATAAAAAGTATTAGTATAATTTTTTAAAACTTTTAATCATATATAAAAAGAACAATAGTAATTACTATTGTTCTTTTTATATATGATTAAATAATAGTATTAGTTTCATTTATTATTTCTTGTTTCAACTGTTCAAGTTTTTCTTTATCTACATTTTTGGCATATAATTGGTGTGTTATAAATTCTTCTAAAACGTCTACCTCACTAACTAAATTCAATAATCCTTCCATATAAGCTTCTTCTTCAGTTAAAGACTGTTTTCTTTTTTCTTTTAGAAGATCATAACGTGTTTTATCTGATATAAATTGAACATAATTGTTGAGACTTATTTTACCATAATGGTGTTTCCATAATTGTTCTTTAAAACTTGGTAGTTCTGATAAGAATATGAAAACGTGTTCACTGTCTACTTCTACACCTAATATTTTATCTCCATTATTATAGGGTTCTTTTACTTCATTAAACCATTCTGTAATAGTTTCTTGCTTATAACCTAATTCTCTTAGTTCTGCTTGCAAGTGTTTTAAAGTAGTGTCAGCTAGATCAGTATTAAGTGGGAAACCAATACTACCTAAATAAATATTATTTTTTAAATAGTTTTGATATTTATATTTGTCTGTTTGTGATTCTAGAAAAGTTTTGTTTTTACTCATTTATTTTCCTTTTATTGTTCTTATAATAATTTTATTTTAGTTGAATATTAACACCTTCTAATTTTTAATCAATTCAACTGAACTATTTAAACGTGATTTCATTAACAATATGGTATTATCATTGCTTGTCAAAGAACAAGTAATCTTTTTAACAGTATTGTCAGAGTGTTTAATATTTTCTTGTATTTTTCCAGCATTTTTACTACTAACAATATTATTATTTTCACTATCTTCTAATAATGTAACCATAGTTTCAATATTATTTATTTTTAGTAAAGGTAAAGTTTTAATAGTAGTAGTTGATAATGTCATTCCCCCATCAACTACACGCCACCACCAATAAAAATAAGCGCTATTTAACAATACGTAAGCAATATTTAGATTTTCTTCATTGTCGAAATATATTTTTTTAATACTTGACCTATGCAATTTTCGTTTAGAAGCACTTATATAATACCGAGGAGTACTAGGAATATATAATACATAATCAGTAGGAGAACTACTAATAATAGTTTCTAACTTATCATTATTTTTAATATAATTATAAAAATTTTGATAACATTCACCTACTTTCGGGAAAATATTATCGTTTAATGTAATATCTGATAAATCATTATCAATATTTTCTAATAATTCTTTTCTTTGAATTGTTTTCCATTTCAATAAACTTGTTATCTTATTAGTATCATATTTATCATTGTTAATAATAATAGTAGGACGGATACTATTAGCCTTATTAGTATTCTGAGATCCAAATTTAATACCACGAAAAATATTTCCCGGAACGTTATCAAAATTTTTATAATAAGACTTATTCTTATTGTTTAACAATATTTTTCTCAAAGGTTTAAATTTTTTAGCATGTGTGAAACTTTGTGGTGTAATAGCAATAAAACCATCAGAATTTTTAATAATTTTTTCTATAAAATAAGAATATAAGTCACCACATTTATCAGTATCAAACAAAGAATTTCTCATCTTAGAAACATACGGGGGATTCACTATAACATAATCATAATGAGGCAATACAGTATCATTATTCCCTTCACTTAAATAATCATAATTGATAAAATTATTTTTAATATCATTAAAAAGATTATTATTTTCTTTCTCAAATTCTAATACTAACAATGTTCTTGCTATGAGAAGAGCAGTACTATCAATATCACTAGCAATAATATTGTTTCTTAAAAACTTTTCTGGATCACTTACATTTTTTAATAAACCATAAAGTAAATTTCCTGAACCAACACAAGGATCTAACCAAGTTTTTGTAATATCAAAATCTTTTATAAAGCTGCCCATTAAAACAGCAATATCACTGGGAGTATAAAATTGACCACTATTTGACTTAGAAGAATTATCAAAATAAGATAAGCAATACTCATATAATGTTCCTATCTCACAATAAGGTATTCCTTCTAAAATATCATCTTCTAAAATATATGCTTGTGAGAATTCTTTTGAATATAGGATGTAATGATCATTATTTTTATGATAAATATGTGTTGCTAAAATATTAACCCAACTAGAATTAATATCATTCTCTAAAACATTAATTAATCTTTGTATATTAAAATCTTTAATATTTATCATAATAATACGACAACCTTTGTTTTTTATTTTTATAAAAATCTGTGATTAATTATAGCATAATAAATGCATGACATTAACATAATATATTATAATGATAAAAAGGTATGAAAGAAAAATAGTAAAAGGATATAAAGCAATGGAAAGAATAGTGTCAACACCACGAGAAGATCATTTAAACATAGTTCATAGTCAAGGTCTCATTTATTCTAAAAGTATTCTAGAAAACAATGAGTCTTATTATTATTGGAATGAAAATTCTTATTATTCATTTAAAGAAGAAGAAATAGATCTCATAGAAAACACTACAAGAAAACTCCATGATATGAGTATTGAGGCAGTAGAATTTCTTATAGAAGAAAACAAGAAAAAAGAATCTCCTTGGAAATGTTTAAATATACCAGAATACAGTATTGAATATGCTGAAGAATCATTTAAACGTGATGATCCTACTCTCTATGGAAGATTTGACCTATTATATAATGGTGATGATAATCCAAAAATGTTGGAATACAATGGTGATACTCCTACTGGTTTAATAGAAACTTCAATATGTCAGTTAAAATGGATACAAGAAGTCTTTCCACAAAAAGGACAATATAATATGCTTCATGATGCTCTCATAGAAAGATGGAGAGAAATATTGTCTAACACTAGAATAAATAGTATTCATTTTGCTCATACTGCAGAAGATCCAACTGGTGAAGATCTTATGAACACTGCTTATTTACGTGATTGTGCAGAACAAGCAGGTTGGAATACTTATGGTGTTGAAATGAGTGATATAGGAATAAATGAGAATGGTGAATTTCTTGGATTATTTGATGAGAAAATAGAAAATATTTTTAAACTATATCCTTGGGAAGATTTATTTCATGAAGAATACGGTGAAATAATTTCCCTATTAAAAACACAAGGTTGGATAGAACCAGCTTGGAAAACATTTATATCTACTAAAATATTGTTGGCAGCATTATGGCATATTTATCCTAACAATGAACTATTACTTCCAGCTTATGTCAATAATCCTAATGGTATGAAAGAATATGTTCAAAAACCATTGTGGGGACGTGAAGGTGATAATATAATACTACACACTGATAGTCATCATATTGAACGTGAAGGTCGTTATGGTGATGAAGGATATGTTTATCAACAATATAAAGAAATAAAAAACTTTCCTGGTGAAGATTTTAAAAATAATCATCCTATAATAGGTTCTTGGATTGTAGGAGAAGATCCTGTAGGTATAGGAATAAGAGAATCTGATGGTCCAATTACTGATTTTTATTGTAGATTTGTTCCACATATTATTGAATAACATTTTCATATTAAAAAATAACACAACATTATTTTAATGTTGTGTTATTTTTTAATATGAAAATGTTAACTATGTGAGCCACCACCTCGAGCGCCGAATCCTCCCTTAGAAGCAACAGTTTTTGCTTTTCCACCTTCAGAACCTACTTTATGTACTTTCACATTTGTAGGTTTAGTGGTAGTAGAATTTTCCATAAATTTTGATTCTGCTTTTTCCCCTACTGCTGGTATCTTCACAGAATTATTTTGATGCATATGTCCTAGATAATACCACATTAAAGCATTATTATTATGTGAAGTATCAATATCATCACAACGAGAATCTTCTACACGTTGATTACTACTCTTATCTAAACATACTTGACTATAATCAGAAGCAACATTATCAGAAGGCGAGCAACCTGTTAAACTAACTGCAAGAGCAGCAGTAACACCAACACTTACCATTTTAGACATTCTACTCTTCTTATGATTAGTATCATTATGTTTATAATCATCAGATACATCCATATCTTTTTTAGATAACCCACTCTTTTTAAATGCACTACTTATCCAATTATAAATAGGACGATTAAGTGAATCTTTTTTTCCAGTATCTATACGCTGACCTCTATTACTCATAGTACAATCCTTTTATAAAAAATGGTGATTAATATTCTTAATATTACAATATCTATTATTAATAATAATAATGAAAAATTTCTATAAATAATTGACAATATTGTTTACATAATGTAGTATTCTAAATGTAAGAAAAAGAATTATCATAGAAAGAATTATACGAAAATGCTACAAGAACAATTAGCAATAGACATTAAGAATAATACTCTCACTATCATCAAAGAATCTTTAAAAAATAGTATCAACAATAATGAGAGTAAAAACATTCTTGAAACGCTTATTGATTCTAAAAACACTACTATTGATTATTATGCAGAAAAACTACGTCAAGAAAATCTTGACGACGAGCTAAAAACTTTTTATCAGATCAGGGTAGAAGAAGAACGCTTAGAACAAGCATATTATGCTCACTATCTTAGTGAAAACTTTACCCTAAACAATGTTTCTTGGTGGAACAAGCAAGAACTAAATAATCTATATAGTATTGGCTATGCTGATAATCAGCAAGAATTTTCTGAACTAAGAAAACTTGGATTCGGAGGTTCAGATTTTCGCAGGAATGTTAAAAAAATTAATAATACTAATAGCATTATTAAGCTCATTTATTCTAAACTATCTACCAAGGAAGTAAAAGAATTTCATTCTGGACCATTTTATCGTGGACACTTACTAGAACCCTATATTATCTATAAGTTGGCAGAAAAGGTAAAACCAGAAGGAAAAACTATTATTCTCACTAAGGATACTTGGAAGCATAATGATCATTCTTCTATTCTTATCAACGTTGACGGTTTAATGTCTTCAGATGGTGGTAAAACTATTGATACTCTAGTAGAATGCAAGACTTCTACTAGAGAAGACTATTGGGAAAATGGTATCCCACTAGACTATCAATACCAAATGAATTATTACTTACATGCTCTCGATTTGAAAAAAGCAGTTCTAGCTGTTTTTCTTAATGGTGAATTCAAAACTTTTGAATTTAATCGAGTAGACAGTATTGAAGACAATAATTTTGTGGAAAATATTGAAAAACTAGACATTATTCAAGAAAAGATTGAATATGCTAGAGAGTTGATTAAATCACATAATTATACTCCTATTCAGGCAGCAGAAAAAGTAGTAGAAGATAATAAGGTTTCTTTTACTGAGGAGAGTGTGAAAAAGTATCAGAAAGTATTAAATGTAGATATTCCTGGTGAAAAATTTATTGGTTTTAATCCTTTTAATACTAATAATCGTTTCGTATGCTTAGATTTTGAAACTACTGGATGCTCTCCAGAAAATGGTAGTAAAGTAATTCAAGCAGCAATCATCATTATTGATAATGGTGAAATTGTTGATAAGCGTAACGAGTTTTTCACTATTTCACAGTTAGATATTTTGAATGGTGGTTTAACAAGTGATGTGTTCCATATTAATGAGGAAGATATTAGTAGGAAAGAATTGTTTGTTGAATCAGAATTGCGTGATATTTTATATGATGAGTTTGTAAACAAGAAGTCTATTCTTGTTGCACATAATGCTGGTTTTGAAAGGAAGTTTTTGGATAGTGTTGGTATTATAGTAGATAATGATACTCAAGTTCTAGATTCTCGTTATTGGTTGCGAGGTTTTGATCCTACTTCTAATAATATTGACTCTCTAGAAGTAGTTTGTGCTCGACATGATATTGATTATTCTGGTGCTCATGATGCTATGTTTGATACTATTATTATGGTGGAAGCAATTCTTGAATCTGCTGGTGAACCAAACTTTTTCGATAAAAATATTGAAAATTAGTTAATAATATTATAATGAATTTGATTATTAACTAATCATATGTTATACTATTAATTACAACAATCAGTTAGTAAACTTTAAACATTTTCACTGATTGTTGAGCAGCTCCAAAGTTTGATGATTGCTTTGTTGTAGCAGCCGCCTAAACTTAACTGGTTTCTTTTTCCTTAGTTGTTGTTTGAAGTTAAGTTTAGGCGTTTTATCATGTTTCCTGCGTAAAACCCCTACCTCTAAGCGCAACAGCGCGAAAGTGGAGGTAGTTCATAATAATTAAAATATAATGTTATAATAATTATCACTAATAATATTATTAACTAATTACTATATAAAGGAAACATTATATAATGGATAGTATAATACACTACACTACTAAAAACACTCTAGACATAGATTTTCAACAAGATATTATAACTAATCATAATGATTATACTCATGTCATAGAACACCAATTAAATAACACAGATTTTAAACAAGCAGTACAATTAGTAAAAACATTAAACTTCATAAAACTTTTCACATTATTAACAATAATAGATATCATTATCACTATCATTATGATGATATTAAAAATGAATACTATTATCACTATCATTACTAGTATATCTGCTTTTATTTTTATAATCATTATAGGATTATTATGTTTATACTTATGGTCAATAAATAAGAATACTCATAATGATGATAGTAATGATATGACTCGTATCGCTACGATAAGTGAACCTAAATTAGAAAAACATTTTCTGCTTGCTCAAGAAAGATTATCACGTAATAGTACTACTACGAATTGGAAATTATATGTTGAATGTTTTGATCGTATTACATCATTAGAAGAATATTATGGTGATAATAGTAAGAATCGTTTAAATATTGTGAACATTGTTTGTGATGAATTATCTCGAGTTAAATAATTATAAACATAATGGAAAAGTAAGTGATAAAATAATTATATTATAAGCAATTATTTCATATTTTTCTTATGAATTTAAATATTGTATGTTGAATAATTGCAGTGTATAATATGTTTTGTAAGTTTCCAACGGGAAAGGAATAATTTATAATGTTCGTGCTTGCTTCTATTTTTTCACTATTTAATCATATTGATATTCCAGACTTGCCTTCTCTAAGTTCTACACATACTCCAGTAGTTCACCAAGTATCTTCTAATGAGTATACTATTCCTAATCATCATTCTGATATCCCTAGCAATGAAGAACTAGGAATTCCTAAGAATGCTACTAATATTGTTCTCCATCAAAATTATGCTTCTTATGACACTGTAGAAAAAGGAAAAACTTGTCATAATAATATTTCCTATGATTTGAGGTCTTCTTCCCAATCTTGTGACAAGTAATTTAAAAAGATATTTTATTATAGTTTATTCCCCTTACAACTAAAATTAGTTGTAAGGGGAATAAACTATAATAAAAGGTAGTAAATACTTAAAATTTAAGGGGTCTCAAGCGATTTTAAACAGTTTTAATATAAATACTTAATAATTATTTTCTAATCGCTTAAAACGCCATATTTTAAACATTTAAACATTAGAATATTGTTCTTATCTTGTTCAAAAAGCTAGTAGTAGAAGAACCAGTATCTACTTTACTACCATTACTTATTTCTTCTCCTTCAACGCTAGAACTAACACCACCATTGAAAGTATGATAATTACCATTCTTGTCTACACTAACAAAACCATTTGAATCAGTATTATTAGGATTAATAGTATTACCATTAACAGCATTTCCAGAAACATTATTACCTGTCATAGAATTACTTGGAGATGATACTATACCATTAGGAGTATTACTTATATCGCTTACTGAATCATTACTATTAGTATTATCTTCAGAATTTATATTTGTATCCTCAACATTAGAATCATCATCTTTATCTCTAGAAGATGATTTATCATCGTTTTTAGAAGAAGATTTCTTGCTGGTAGTCTTAGTGTCTTTACTCTTAGGATCTATATTTTCTTCCTCAGTATGATTCTTAATATTTTCTTCTATTTGTTGTTTTTCTTCTTCAGTTAGTTGATCATCTGAGTTTCCTGGATTAGTAGTTCCACCTACAATAGGATTAACATACTTATTACCAAATATCTTAGGAACTAAACTACCTGCAGTAGCAGCACCTATTTGTTCTAGAGTTATTTCATTGTTTAAGAATTTTTGAATAGCTTCAATCTCAGTATCCCTATGATTATCAAAACTATCTGCTTGTTTGAAAGCATATTGTACACCTTCAAGACTCTTATTTACCTCATCATTATGTGAACCATCAAAAAAGTTTTTACCAGTAGTATTATTAATCCAATCGTGGAGATCTGTAATAGGTGAATAAACAGCAGTAGTACCGTCTTCGATATTTTCATTTCTTAGTGAACCACCAGTTAAAATACCATATAGTTCACCATTTTCTGTAAATAATGGGGAACCTGAATCTCCCCATACATGCTTAGAATCACCATCTAATTTAGCATTAACACCCTCAAAATGGTAGTTTTTACTACTATTATATTTTTCTTCTACAATTGTAGAAGATTGTGTAGGTATTTTATCTTCCCAATAACCAGCAAGATTACCCCAACCATATGCTTGTGTCTTAGTTCCTAATGGTAGTTTATCATTTCCTTGATAAAGTTTTGCTGGTATTGTTTGAGCAGGTTCAGCTAGTTTCACTAAACCAACATCATAAGTTTTTTCACCATACTCATTTAATGGTGTAGGATGAACACTTTCAACTTTTAAAGATTCCTGTGCTCCCATATCTGGACCAATATAAACTCTACCAGATTTTTCAATTTCTTTTAAACAGTGGTCAGCAGTTAAAACCCATTCAGAGTCTATTAAAGTACCAGTACAACCACCAGAAAAATGTGTAATACTTCTAGAAGTAGCATCATCAGAAGCAGCAGGATGAGCTAACATTAATGCTTGAGCAGGAACAGCACCTATACCACAAGTTAATGCTAATGTTATAACACCAATAGACAATTTTTTCTTTAACATAAATAACCCTTAACTATTATAAAAAACTTAAAATTACTATAAGAAAACAATAACATAATAATCAATAATTAAAGAGAAAAGTAGTGACTACAACAAGATCTTGTTGTAGTCACTACTTTTTAAAATTATAAACTATTTAACAAACAATAATTTATAATATCTTACATGAGTTATTATCTTCTTTTTCACGATTATTCACCTTTTTCTTCTTATTACTAAATAATAAATATTATCACTATTCTAATTTTAAATAATAGGATAAATATATAACAACTACTTATAATAATAACATAATAATCATGAAAAATCTATTATTTTTAATATTTTTCTATAATATTATTCATCCAAGGTGTGAAACTATTTACTGGCGAATATACAGTTTCAGTAGGAGTTTTTATTGCTCTCATATTGTTAACAAAATCCCAACTATTTCTGAAAGGTGTTTTAACATTGTTAGCAAGACCACCACCAGAAACAATACCATAAAGTTTATTGTTCACAAATAATGGTCCACCAGAATCACCAGGCATAATTTTAGACCAACCATTTAATCTGTTAGTTACTCCTTGACGTTTAGGTACTAAACCAAAAGAAGGACTATTATCTACTATTTCTCCTTGAGATTTTCTTAACCACCAAGTATAAATAAAACCAGTCATTCCCCAACCATATGCTGTAGTTTTAGTTCCTACTGGAAGTTTTTTGTTAGTATTATAAATACTTACTGGTTTTACCCTATGTGAAGGAGAAGATAATTTAACTAATGAAACATCAACATTAGGATTATCTATTACTTTTCTTACTGTTTTCTTTTCTTTTGCTCCACGTAAACCTATACGAACAGTAGAATTATTTTCTATTTCACAATGTTTAGCAGTTAAAACCCATTCTGGTTTAACTAAAACACCTGTACAATTAGATAATTCTACTGTAGCTTGAGCTGGTATTTTAGACTCGTTTCTTTCTTTATTACCAAACATAATAGCATTAGCATTAACAGGTGTTATTAACACTAAGGTTAAAACCATTATAATTAATATACTTAATCTTTTTTTCATTTATCATATTCCTTATTAAAAATAAAAACTAATAATTAACAAAAATAATATCATAATTATTAAAACTAAAAATTAGTATATAATGCTTCACTAATTAGAGTATTATTATTTCCTTTTAATCTAGAAAAAGAAGAATTATAACTTTTCATATAATAATTATTCTTATATAATTCTTTCGGAATATTAACAGTATTATCCTTCTTATTAGTTTTCCCATCAAAAGACAAAACATAATAAGCATTTCTAGAATTAATAAACTCTAATAATTCATATAATTTTTCTACTGTGAAAGTATCACCATACATTCCTTTAGTATTAGCATAGGGAGGATCTAAATATACTAAATCATATGGTGAAATAGTAGAACAAGTAACAAAACAATCAGAATTTAGAAACCTAACATTTCTTATAATATTATTCCATTGTATTATTATCTTATCTAACTTATCTGGATTAATGCCAGGACGATTAGTATGATAAGAAGAATTAAAATCACCATTCTTATTAAAACGTATTAAACCGTTGAAAGCAGTTCGAGTAATAAAAAGAAAATCTTTCGGATCTTGATAATTGTTAAACCTTTCTCTAACCATATAATAATGTGACTTATTTTCTTGTAATAATAACCATTCTCTTCGATAATGATTAGATAATTCTTGAGGATTATTTTTAATCATTTCCCAAGTTTTAATAAGTGGTGTACAACTGTCACCAACAATTGCTTTATCAGGATTAAGTTTTCCTAAAATACTTCCACCACCAACAAAAGGTTCATAATAATTATTATACTCTCTAGGAAAATAACTAATTATTTCTTCTGCTTGTGATCTTTTAGAACCAGACCATTTAATAACAGGCTGCAAACTACTCATCATATAACCTTATTCTTCTAAAACTCTTGATATTTTTGATAACCATTATTACTGTCTCTTATACACATCTCCGAGCCCACGAGACTAAGGCGAATCTCGTAT
>OJLL01000137.1_pt1 | contig 23490 bp, 14 predicted proteins | sample 1596941 | NCBI WGS metagenome assembly OJLL01 (sample SAMEA3904689, study PRJEB24821) | metagenome | biome: Builtin; feature: hospital; material: surface | place: USA | collected 2013-08-13 | reverse complement strand
TTGCATAGTTATCTAATGATTCTTGATTATTAGAATCAGAATCATCTTCACTTATTTTGTTAGAATTATCTATATCATCAGCTTGTTTTGAATTATTTTTTTGTTTTTTACCAGAATCATCATATTGAATATTTTGATTTTGAATATCTTGAGTATTTTGTTGTGATGATTTTTCAGATTCTTCATCAAGAACTTCATCTTGTTTTTCTATATTTTCTTCTTGCTGATCGTTTTCTTGATTATCTAACCATTCTTGTTCCCTATTGTTTTCTAATTCTACTAAAAGATCTAAATATTTTTCTGCACGTAATAATGGTGGAAAATCAAAATCATAAGAAGTCCAAGAACCCTTTTTTAAACGTGGTGGTTTTGTAATATCTAATGATTCTATATAGGACTTATCTACTTTTCGTGATACAAGTAGTTCCCATTCTGATTGTGTAAAAACAGAAAACTTATCATCCATATCAGAATTTATTTCTAGTGACTGAGCTAAGCCAATTAAAGAATCGTCTATAAGTGGATATTTTGATCTCATAAAATCATATCTTGTATCCATACTTCTAATAGATTGTTGTAAAGCAAATTCTAATCGGATAGCAATATCCATAATATTATTTTTTGCTAAAAAATCTTTTCCAACTATAAAAATCATAGAAGATAATCCAGTAATCCCGGAAGGATTATTCTCATAATAAATAAATTCTATTTTATTAATATAATTTACCCACCAAGGAGACCATATAGATACAACTCTTGAAGCCTTAGTAATAATATGTGAAGCAGTCACAGAATTTATCATATTGTTATCCATAATATTATTAACACCACTTTTTATAATAAGGAACTATATCTTATACTATTTAAATCTTCTTGATCATAATAAGAAGGAAGAATATTCTTATATGTAGGATAAGGATTATAAGAATGATATTGTGATTTTTTATCAACCCATAATTCACCATTATTTTGATAATTAATCGACAATGCTTTTCTTAACGAAGCTGAAAAAACTAAAATATTTTTATTATTCTTGCTACTTGGAATAGTGAAATTTAACTTATCATTTTCTATCCACATACTTTTAGAATCATTTATTTTATCTACAATATGTGAAGGATATTCACTAATATTTTTATTAAAAGATACTTGTGAAATTCCTTCAGAAATTACTGGTAAAAATTCATTATTATTACAATATATTTTTCCTAAATGTGTATAAGCAATTAATTTATGTTCTTTTAATGAATAAGGAATAATAAAAATAGAACTATTATTTACAACTTTATTCCAATCTAAATGGCTAATAAGTAAACAAGTCTGCCAATAATTTTTATATTGTTGATCATTAACTGGAAAAAGTATAAAAGAATACCATTCTATAAAAATATCCTTACTATTTTCTTGTAAAGGAATAATTATAGTATTTCCATCTCCTTGTATAACATTAAAAACTTTTTTTAAAAGTCTTCTTGAATTAAAAAAAGTCCACATTTTATAATAATTTATACACATTTCTTCAGGATAAATTTTTAAATAAAGAATATTATTATTTATAAAAGCAACTACATAATCTTTTATTACATAAAATTCTTTATTATTTAATTCTTCTATATTAACAGAATCTTTTAATTTTGTTTTCATAATATCAAAATAGTCTGATTCTACTAATCTTTCTAAAAAATCATTCATTATACAAAACTTCTTTCTTTAAAATCTGAAAGAATCCAAGAAGGATTATGTAATGATGTAATAGTATTAATAACTACATTTTTTCTTTGTTCAGAAGTAGAAAATTTTGGATCAGGTTGATCAAAGCATTGATAATCTCTTTTATGTATTCCATATCCCATTAAACGTGTTCCTGCTTGTGATATGCAACCATCTTCAGGGAACCACCAACCAGCACCTACTACACCAATATGAGACAATGCTTTTTCTCTAGTAAAATTATCGGGAGCATATCTTGGTGATTCTTTTCTAATACCAATATCTAATGAATTGATAATAGCTGAAGATTCAGCACCAAAAGTAGTATCAACAAACAAAACATTAATATCTAAATGAGAATTAGCGATAACACCTATCCAAGAAGCAGTTTTATCAATTAGTTTTTTCAAAGAACCATGCTTTCTTGACATTGCTCCAACAATTTCTAATAATACCACTGTACCGTCTTTTGTAACAATTGCTCCATCCGCGTGACTACTTCTTTGTTCAGCATTAGGTAATTGTTTATGAAATAGATTTTCAGCACCAAATAAATCTCCCCATACTCCTACTGTATTATCACAAGACTCGGCTATCCTTAACATTACTTCAGCAGAAAATAAATTATGTTTCACAGAACTTCTAGCACCAGAACCACCTGGAGGAGTCATAATATTATCAGAATTAGTATTACCAAAAGCACATACTTTTAAAATATTATCCATACCATCAATATAACTTTTAGTATTAGTAGAATATCTGACAAGTCGCCATAATGTTCCTAATTTTTCTTGATATTCCCAATCATTTTCAGGTTTTTCTAATATTTGAGCTGCCCACAATATTTCTACAGCACTACGAACTTCTTCTAAACTCATAGAAGTAAAAGCAGCTATTTGATGTTCTAATAATGTATCAAATTGCATAAACAAAGCGAACACTCTTTGTACATTATAATGATATAAATATTTGTCAGGAATAATAATAGGTGAAGTTCTTTTCATTAACTGCATGGAAAGTAATCCAGAAGGCAATATTTGAGCAGCTGGAAACTCTACACGTGGTAAAGTAAAATTTAAATTTCTTGTTTGTTGATAATTAACAGTCCTAAAAATATCTGGTCTATCCCACATAGGATAATTGTCACAACGTGAAGAAAAAGTAGGAGACCATAATGGTGCTTTCCAAGATCTTAAACTCTGTTGTGTAGCAGGAGAAACAAAATCTGATCCTTCATCATTTTTAAAAGTTAAATTATCCGCTGTTTCCCAATAAGAAATATTAGCCATTATGGTCTCCTACTTTTATTCAAGTATAAAATAATTAATCAAAAAGGTTAAAAATATCCTCATCATAATCATTATTATAGTCTTCTTCTGGCATAGATTGATAATCGTGTGAAGAGTTATTAGTATTTTCTTTTATCACTTCCTTATCATCTACTTTCTTTTTCTTCTCGTTCTTCATCATTTCTATTTCATCGTATTTAATAGATTCAAAAGCCATATTAATATCTTCATTAATAGATATTGCTTTCTTCCAGTCGCCTACATAAGGTGTTTTAATAGTAAATTCACTTCTCGGTTTTTTATCAATAGATAATTGAGCAATACCAACACCCATTGGGAATGATCTTACATTAGCTTCAGTAAATCGTGGAATACTTATCTGTTCTATAACTTCTTTCTGATCTGCTTTTGCACCAAACTTTAAGAAAATCTTAGATTCGAAAGATAATATTGAATCCTTAGTATCTTTTGGTAATTGACCAAAATTCTGGAAGCCAACATTATGTGATACACCATAAGAACGTCCCTGGTCTCTTACTTCACCAATAATTGTAGCACAAGGTAATTCATCAGAAGATCTACCAGTAAAATTAGTGATCTCGTCTGCATATAATGGAATAAATTTACCTTTCTTACTCCAACCACCAGCATTCTTCTTAATGCTCTGCCATAATAAGTAATGAACCATCATTACGAATATCATAGAATCATTTTCAGAAAGTGTGGAACCTTTGGAAGTCATATCAACTATTACTGGTCCGCCATAAGTATATAATTTCTTAATATCAAACTCTTTACGATCTTCACCAGTAGGTGTTGTAGTATCAAATAATCCTTCAGATTTTAATAATTGTGGAAGCTTATTTTGTAATGGAGCTACCGCATTAGGAACATCATATAAATTAATAAGCCCATCTAATGAAATTATTAATGTCTTTAATAATTTAATACCTTCAACACCATTTTCTGCTTTAAATTCAGCAGTACGTTGCTCATTAGTTAATATTTCTCTTTTACTATCAGCATATTCTTTTAAACGCTTATTTACTTGTAATGAAGCATCACCATTAATTAACAAATACATTAAATGAATAATATTTGGACGATCAGGATTATCTAATCTAGAAGTAAATTCTAAGAAATCTAATCCTTCTTTATCTAATAAGTAAGCAATAAGTAGAGAATAAGCCGCTACTCTCTGTGACTGTGGTCCAAAAGAGTCACCCCATATCGCTTTCATAGCAGATATCATAATATTATTTTGTTCTTTAATATCTTCTATTGTCGTATTATCATCTTGAAGTCTTTTACCTTCTAGAGCTAACCTATTATTTTCTTTTGAATCATGTAATGATAATACCATTGGATTATAATCGTCAGTATAATCGATAAGTTCTGATAAATCATCACTCTTAGTTTCAAACCATATAGGATTAATAGTAATAGTATCACCATTACTATTAATCTTTTTACCCATTAAACCATCATTTTTTCTAGATAATCTAGACATTCCTAAGAAATTGTTCATTAAAGCATTAGTTTTACCGGAACCAGCATCGCCACCAATTGCTATACCAAAATTAATATCTGATATTGTCCTATAAACTGGTTCATTGCTTTTAGCAGAAATACCTTCATATATTACATCACCGAATCTAGTATATTTACTTACTTCTTGTGATATTGATGATGGTAATGCTACTTGTGGTATAACAGACTTAGAAATATTTGTACCACCACGAGAATTAATAGGCATTGAAACATACTGCATTAGCGAAGTCTGATAGAAAGGAAATACTTCCGCAACTGAAGGTTTACCAACATATGTATTAGAACGTGGATTTTCTTCTCTTTGAGCAGATTGTCTCCTACCACGTAGATTAAATGTATTATGCCACCATTGTTCAAAGAATCTTCTTAGTGACCATCTTCTGAAAGGTGGGATAGGTAGAGCACCTTGCGAAGTTGCTTTACTAATCCAAAAACTAGAAAAGAAAGGAATTCCTAATAATGATGGTAAAACAAATACTATTGAAACAATAGAAATCCACCAAGGAATAAGTGAGAAAAATGATAAAACAGATAATATTACTACTGGGAATAATGTTAATATTCCAGCTTTCTTTTGAATATCTGTATATTTTCTAATATCTTCACTAAAACCACTATTAGGTATACTACGTGTAGTTGATCTCAAAATACTCTCAGACATTGAGATGTTATTATTATCAGAAAATCCTGCTATAACACCACGAGATGGACATAACCCACTAAATGATTCTACTTGATCACGAACCTTAGAATACATCATATCGCTAGAATTTTCTGAATTAATATGATCTTCTAAAAGATTTTGTTCTGTTCTAATCATTGGTTCATATGTTATAAGAACAGTACCACCATCAGAATGTGATAAGTTTTGTATTCTTGATACTACACCACCAATGCTAGATTTAGTAGGTTGTTCACTAAATCTAGAAGGAGTATAATTATCAACGATAGCAGTCATAGGTGCTTGTGATTTAAATCCTATATCTTCAAATTCTGTTTCTTCTATGGAACAATTAGAACCTTGCGCAAAACTTTGTATAGAACTTTCTTTATAGTGTTTTCTATCTATACCAACATATACGTGAACACTATCATCATCTGGATCTTTCCTAATCATTAATGATACCATTGGGCGATTCCAGTTGATAAAACTAAATATTTTACCAGTAGTCTGGAACATAATTTGAGACATATTGTCCATTTGTTCTATGGAACCTGCTAATTCTTCTTCAGAAACATCTCCAGAATAAACAATCTCGTTCCATATCATTTTTCCTAAGTATTTTTGTCTAATAAAATGATAACAGTATCTAAAAAAGAATCTTCCAGATGATAATATAATCATTATCATAACAAGTAGGGAAGCATAAAATAATATTTGCATTCCAATACTTGAAATATTAGACATACTTGAAACATTAGACAATAAATCATCTGTATGTGAATCTTGTGCTAACAACATATTTATAATCCTTTTATTTAATTATCTTGAAAAGTTTTCAGAAAGTACAGAAGATAAGTTTCCTGAAGTATTAAGACTTGTTCTGTTTATACTACCTAAACTACCAGTTTGCATAGATTGTAATTCAGTCTTCATTTCTATCTTAGTAGTAAAGATCTTTTCATTGTCGCGCAATCTATCATAATTGATAAATGCTAAATGCATCTTATCCCAAGCATTCTGATATGCCACTTCTAATTCTTTAATAATCTTATCATAACTTCCCCACCCCTTATTGCCTGCTTTAAGAGAATAATCTATTTCTTCTTGTATTTGTTTTAGTTCAGTTAACAATAAGTTCTTTTTAGTGTTAGCAAGATCCATAGCATTCGCTATATATGATAATCTAGCAGCACCACCTGGTGTTCCTTCAATACTTGCTTTAACAGTGAGATCTAGAACAGTAGTAGCATCATTATAACGCATAATAACTTTAATAATAGCATTATATATTTTTTTAGTTTCTCTTAAAATATCAGAAGTTACTGGATTATCTTCTTCTGATCTTTTATTATATTCTCTAGCAAGTTTATCTAAATGTGGTCTAAATTTATTAGCCCAGACAGAATCTTTACCAGAATCATATTCATGACTCCATTTAAGCACATCTTCACCTAGAGCACTTTTAGCAAACTTATACTCTTTCGCTTGTCTTTTTAAAACTTCAATTGAATCGTGTTCTTGGATAGCAAAACATTTGTTAATAATTTTCTTATATTCTTCATCTACTGATTCTAAGGAAGTATCTATATCAACAGTATTTAACATATCATATAAGTCAGTCTCACATTCTTGTGAAGTGAGATTATGATAAGTGTCTATTTGTGCTTTATCAAAACTAAAATCATTAATTTTTAAGAAATCTAAAAATTCTACTTTATCATCCCAGTAACCCATAGCATCTATTAACAAGAACATTCTGATACACCATTCTTGTTCACCTTCATTAGGTCTTCTTCTTGTTAATTCATCTTCAATCCAATATATAGGGTGTCCCAGAAAAGAATTAGAAACATTATGTGGAGCATTACGTATTCTACCATATTCTCTTTTCTTCATTGGAACTGGTATGAAAGGAAAACCCCAACCATTAATAGCAAATTGGTCACGTTTCAATCCAGTAATCTTACTGAACTTATTAACCATTGAAGCTATTTCAGAAGTAGAATAAATCCTAATTCTTTTTTGTATAGATCTTTGACCTATACCAATCTCCCCATAAAATCCTGAAGATAATTCATTTTTTTCTGACATAATTTATATTATCCTCCATTTAATACTATTAAAATACAATACTATTATAAAGGATAATACAAATCTCTGTTAATAATTCATCAATTAACTAAAAACGTCTTTATCTCGAACTTCAACCTTGTCAAATAATTTAGATAAAGTCTTTTTTAAATCTTTTAATAATATTTTATTATCTTCTCTTATTTCTACAATAAGTTTATCATTACTTTTATAAATATTAGATTTACTTTCATCATCTAAAACTTCAAACCAATCTTTAATAATATTAAATGATGAGTCAGAAAATAAGTGAGCAATGATTTTTTGTTCACTATTGTTTTTAATTTTCATTATTTTTGCCCCCTTATTTTTACTCATTTCTGATATTAACTCAGCAGCACCATCATCAATATCTTTATGAATACAGGCAGCAATCTTAGCAGCAACTATTTGTGGTTGTGATGATATAGTAAGATCATTTGCTACTAATGCTAATGAAGCTATTTGATAAGAAGTTCTTACAGGATTCTTTGTATTATTATTCATTAAGTCTTGTGTTAGATCATTAATAATAGTGGTAATAATAACAGTAGGATCAGATTCTTTATCATTGAGAACAGATTGTGCTGAAGATAACACTCCAGGTAAAGAACTATTTCTAAAAGATTCAGTAATAGTATGTGCTTTATCTATAACATTAGAAACTGATACACCATGAAAAACTATTCCAGAAAGATTAGTAATTGCTTGTCTAGCAGAACCTTGTGCTGACATTATAGCATTTTTAATATCATTCTCTTTTGCATTACCCCATTCTTTTATACCAGATTCTTTACCATTTTCTATGGTATTATAAAGAACTTCTTCTAACTCTTTGTCTGATAGAGGCAAAATAGGAACAATAGGTACACGCGATTGTATTGTTTCTGGTATAGATTCAAGATTTGTTGTTGTTGCTATAAAAATAACATTTTCAGGTGGTTCTTCCATAGGTTTTAACAATAGTGAGAAAGCATCTCGTGTTAATTGATGTATCTCATCTAAAATATATACTCTATACCCTTCGTTAACAGAATAGTTCATAGTATTAAGAACTTCTTGTCTAATCGCATCAATACCACGTATAGAAGCAGCATTAATTTCTTTTACTAATGGGTTAGCATTATTGTTTATTAATTGACAAGATTTACACTGATTACAAGGATTACCATGCTTGTCTCTCTCTTTACAATTTAATGATTTAGCAATAATTCTGGCGGTAGTTGTTTTACCACAACCTTTTGGACCAGACAAGATATATCCTTGACCAGATATAATATGATCACCTAATCGTTCTCCTAATCCTTTAACGAAAGGTTGACCTACTATTTCTGTAAAATTTTGTGGTCTATTAATAGTTGGTGAATTGATAATTGTATCAGTCATAAAAATACTTTCTTTAAAATAAAAAAATACAAGGATTACTATATTTCTATTTTTATTATAACATATAGTAATCCTTGTACTAAATTATGATAAATAACTTAATTCTTATGCTTTACCATCATTCTTACTATTCTTCATTCTTTCCATACCATTATTAAGTTCTCGTTCAGCTTCTTCTTGTATCTTTCTCCTATTGTTAAGATTTACTGCTTGATTTAATGTCTTTCTTAAATCTTCTCTAATATTATTTAACTCATTATCAGAAATATCTGGATTAGAATTCTTAATATCCGAAGCAGCTGACTTCACAGTATTATTAATATTAGTATTGATATTACTAATATTTATATCTCCTTGTGAAGAACTTGTTAGAGGATTCTGATTACTATCAGAATTATCACTTATTAATCTTTGTGCTTCTCTCCTGTCCTTGATCCTATCTTGATCATTAGTCTTGGTGATCATATCTTCTAACCTATTAATAGTATCATCAGAAAATTCCATATTCTTATCTTCATCCTTGAAGAATGAGGATGCTGCAACTGAACTAGCCATAGCAGCAGTTAGTGTTGACATATCTGGTTTACTATTCATATCTTGAATGCCGTCTTCCATAGCATTTAACAAGTCAGAATTAGTAACATTATCACTATTATTTCCTTGATCACTATTACCATAATTATTTACTTGTGTAATATTCTGTACTGAACCAGTTCCTGTTTGTTGTGTAGCATTTTCTGGTTGTGTTACATTATCTGATTGTCCAGTAGAAACAACATTTTCTTCTTGTGCTGGTGTTACTGTACTTGATTGTGTTAATGGTTCAAGTGTTGAAGCAGCTTCATATTCTTCAGCAGTAAATGTACCATTCTCATTTTCTTTAAGATCGATTATTTCACCACTCTTCATATTATTCTTATAACGTAATGCTGCTTCAGGATCATCTAATAGTACGTCTTCATCTCCTACTACACCATTAGTTTCTGTAAGTTCTTTACTAGCTACTTTACCGTGAATAGGATTCCTATGTAAAGTATCAGTATAATGTTCACTATTGTTAGCAGTTTCTAATTCTTCAGCTGCGTTAATAGCACTTTGATCTGTACTACCTGCTGCCATTCCAGCCATTCCAGCAGCTACTGCATTTAGACGATCACTTGATTGTTGAGCATATTCTTCAGCAACTGCCTTATCTATGGTTCCATTAGCACCTGAAATAAATCTAGCTTGCTTATCGTCATCTATTAGAGCATCACTATCATCACCAGTAGTAGAATGATTAATAAACTGACTATTTTCTTCATCAGTTCTAGACACATTCATAGCACTATTAAGGCTTTCACCACCAGGTAATTCTCTAGCAGCATTAAAGAATTCAGGATTCTGTGATCTTAGTTCTTCGGAAGCATCAGCAGCTAGAGCGTCTCTATGACCTAATTCTTTGTCAGCATTATCTAAATGGTCTCTAACATTACCATTATATGCTTTAACACTTTCTACTACGTCATCTGAATTTAATCCATTAGCAAGCATAAGGTTTTCAGCTATAACGTATGGAATAATAGCACCATTTTGATCAGCTTCATTAAATCCTGTTTGTCCTGGATCTGCAGCTTGGTTAAGAATATTAATAGTTCCACCTTGACGTTGAATATCTTTCTCTTTGTCACTGCTTACTTTTTCAGAACTATCTTTTTCTTTATTATCTTTTAGATCTTTCTTATCATCTTTTAATAATGATTCTGGGAATACTCCACGTTTACCATCTTTCTTAGTCAAAGAACTAACATCTTTACCATCATTATCTTTACGTGAAATCTTTTGTAATTCATCAGCACTAGATAAAGCATTTCCAGCTCTTCTCACTCCTCTACCAGCACGTCTGAATCCCATTCTACCTAGAGTTCTACCCATATTAGCAACTTTTCTGCCATCTAAGTCTCTAATATTATTAGCAACTTTCTTAAATGAGTCTTTCGTACCAGAAGTATCTACTTGATTTAATCCTCCTGCTAAACCTGTTGCAAGGTTTTTTGCACCTGAAAATGCTTTCATTAATAATGATCCACCTGCAACAGTTAACAGTCCTAAACCTTTAAATAATAGAATTGTTAATCCAAGTAGTGATAATGCTTTTATCAAACCAATAATGAAAATCATTGTTCCTAAACTAGATAATAGGAAGTCAATAATAGCAAATAATAGGTAAACCAAACTAAATACTGTTGCTACTAATGCACCAATAAGATTAACTGCTATCGTATACAATAATACGGTCATAAATGCTTGTTTCATGATTCTACCTATCCTCTAATTATTTCCTTCTAGATTTAACAAATCTTATAGCACCTATTACTAATAGGAATGGTATTGCCATAAACAATACTGCCATTATAGTATTAATAAATATTGCAGGTATTAGAGAAAGTAATACGAATAATCCATAGATTGACATTGAAATTACGGATATAAGAGCAAGCATACTGTTAGCACCATTAGCTCTACCATTTGTTCTCTGCCAGAACTTGTGAGCAGGTATTTCACCTATTTCATTCCTAGACTCACCAAACTTATTTTCTGGATTCTTTGCTTCTTCCTCGTCTTCCTTCTTATCATCATCGTCATCACTATTGAATGGGTTCAACTTAGTGAAACCACCAGTAACGGAGTCTCTAATAGTATCTGTAACTTGTGATAATATACTATTCTTTAATGGAGCAAAATTCCAACGTTTAGCAACTTCTGATTCAGAACCAAAACCACGTTTAGGATTTCCATCTGGTGATGGAATAACTTTATCATTATAGCAATCCTCGTCTACTAAATATCTTCTTACAACATATTCAGTATTCTCGTTAGGATCATCATCTTTTTCACCTAATGTCTGGTCTTCATAACCGTCTTGATTATCACCAACGAAACCACCAGATTCACCACCTGCTCTTACTTGCCACCAGTCTGAACCAAGTTTTGTAGTACCATCAGTTTTCCATACACAAGCAGCAAAGTAATATTTAGCTTGTTTACTTCCTTCGCCACCAGATCTACCCATATAAGTAGTAAGCGCTTTAATGGAACCATCTTTATCATCATTCTTCCATTCACCATTAGAACTTATAATAATTCCATCTTTTGAACCAGAACCATTAACTAAGTCCATTTTGGCTGGAAGAATGTGTGAACCAGAAACTACCTTAGAACTGTCACTAAATAAGTTTCCTGAACCAAGTGCTTCCCTATAAAGATCTGCTGTTCTAGAATGAACTACCCATTCTTGTGGAGCTATACTTGTATCATATACTTCTAGTCCCCAACACCAAGAATTTTGTGCTGATTGTGTATTATCACCATATATCATAGAATAGTTTTCTATAAACAAATCATAGTAAATTCTATCAATTGATTCTAGAACTTGAGCAGTACCACCATTTAAGTCGTATGCTCTAGTATTTTCAAAAGCATACCATAAAGCGTCAGTATATCTATTACAAGCCATATTGTCTTGATATTTTGCTTTTCCTATGGCATCAGGCTTATCACTATTCTTTTCTGCTCGAGCTGCATTGTTAACACCACTAGCCATCCAGTCTATTGGAACTTTAAACAATGCAGTAAATATTGAGAATATGGCGTTAGCAAAAATATTTGCTAACCAATAAAATATTGATATTATCCAGCCCATAGAACCTAATTGCCAGCTAGACATAGAACCTACTGCTTTATCTCCAGCTGCTGAATTATACATTGGATCTTCTATACTCTTATAATAATTTTCATTTGCATCATTGCTTGTAGCATCTTGGATATTCCCTACTTCAGTTTCTACTGCTGATGAGTTATAGAATGCTTTAACACCATCAGCAAGACTGAAACCACTTCCAGATTTCCAGTTTCCAGCTGATTGTGTTGTTATTAAAATTGCTGCGATAAGAGCTGCAAAATATTTACCTAATGATACACCAACATTAATAAATCTTTGTTGCATTGGTGTACCATCAGCCTTAGCATTTCTAAATACTGCAACGAATAATACTATAACAAACAATGATGATATTACTGTTAGAGTAACACCTTCAGCTGGATGAGAGAAATCAAAGAATGCTCTACTATTACCACCGAATAATGATGCACCACCAAAACTAGCTACTATCATATCCGCTATTTTAGTCATAGTATCTACTAAGACACCACTAAACGCAAATACTGCAAGCATAATAATAGCGCTTGCTAATGTTGTAATTAATGAAGTAATAGCAGAAGTCACTGATGATTCTATTGGTCCAGTAACTGTACTCATATTATCTATCTCTAATGATTGAGAAGTTGGAATAGGGAATGCTCCCCATCTAGTAGATAATAAGTATCTAGTAGCATCAGTTATTTTTTCTGTATCTTTTATCTTTTCAGCATAATGGGCAGGTGAACTATCTCTAGCCTTTTTAGCTGCTTCTTCTTCTGGCGTCAATGGAGCTTTTGGTTTATTTTCTTTATCTTCCTTTTCTGAATCTTTTTTGTCTCCTGAATCACTTGAATCTTCAGAAGAATCCTCTGATTTTTCTGAATTTCCTGAATCTTTATCATCTTGTGCCATAATACTTACACTAGTATTATTAGTATTATCTTGTTCTGCAGTAGCAGATGGGGATAATGTAAATAGTATTGTTGTGGAAATTCCTAATACTAATAATAATAATGCAGATATTAACCTATTTTTCCAGAGAGAAAACTTACCAGGATTTCTCCAAGGCTTTTTCGTGTAACTTATCATATTATTTTCCCTAAATTAATATATGCGCATAAAAATAATTTTAAAGTATTTTTATTAAATACTTTTCTACATAATACAATAACAAAAAAATATATTTTTTGTTTAATATGTTCCACGGTCTCCTAGACCGTCATTATAATTACTAGAATGAACTACTTTATATACTCCACGTGGTCTCAGCTCATAAGGACTGCTATATTCAGCAACATAAGGGTTCATTGGTGGAGCATTTCTTAATGGTTGAGTTCCCAAATATTCTTCACATTCTTCCATTTTTCCTTCTTCTCCACCTACTGCATAAGTTTTCATAGTAGTTTTAGAAATTTTACCTGCACCGAAACCACCATTAGATATTTTTTCTCTAGCCATAAACTTTAAATAAGTCATAAGGTCTTCACCAGTAGTTTTTTTCATAGGAGACCATTTACCAAGTTTTGCACCTATACCCATAAAAACAACATCAACAGCAAATAATATTGGTAACATTACACCAGAAGCCCCTAATAATATATATATTAAAAATAATACTATTCCTGCTAATACTCCAAATATTCCACCCCAGATAATACAAGACCAGGGAATTCTAATATTGATAACACCTACTCTAGAAAAATTAAGTACTGGCTTATTGTCTTCAAATAATCCATTAGTCCATATGGAACCATAGTTCACTGCTTCATGTTTAGGATTATAATCTTGTTGTGCCATTATTATCACACTTTCCTTATATAATATAAATTGTTTTATATATATTATATTGTTTTTTATTAAAGTTTAAATAAAAAAATGATAAGACACATTTTTTGAATGTGTCTTATCATTTTTTGTGTTCTCTTTATAATTGCTATCTTCCAGGGAATACGCTGAAAGCTGCGTTTAGTACCCACCATGCTAATGCTACAACAACATTAGCTAGTTTAATGGTTGTATTTAAACTTAAACAAGCTACAAGTAATGCGGTAGCTGTTAAGAATTTTCCCCATCCACCGATTTCTTGGATAACATTACCACCACGACCAACTTTTGCTGCCTTGGTGATTATATAAAATACCCAAATGAATAGGAAAAAAATTGCTACATTACGAATAGTCTCTTCTAAACTTTGTGGTAAAACAAGTCCGATATGTGGAGCATTTTCCATACCATTGTCTCGAAGATTTAATTCTTGAGCTAATACCATTGTATTTGCATTATAAAGAGTATCTTGTGTTGAAGCAAGTACAGTAGTTGCTGACATTTTACACAAACACACCCTTTCCTAAATAAATATAAACTAGCTAGTTTTTCTCATATAGGAGAAGGCAATAAAAAAATACAACCTTCCCTATCTTATAATAATAACATTATGAAATAAACCTTCGATAAAAAATTATTTGTCACCAGTAATCTTTCTCATAAACCTACTCCAAGCACTCTTATCACCACTAGTCTTAGGAGTTATATTAGTTTTTACAGAAAAATACTTTCTCAAAGACTCATACCCAATTTTAGTTAACATAATTCCACAACGTTGAATAACTGCCCTCTGTGTCTGTTTTGGAGCACTAGCTAGATAAGTTTCACCAGACATAGAACTTTCTGGTCTAAAAGCATCAATAGGTGGGATCATATTAATAATTTCAAATGGTGCTAACTTATCTTGAGCAATAAGGAATTGTTCTTTTTTAGCAGAATTCAAAACAATAGAAACAGAAGTATGTCTACGTTTAGGTATTACAGACTGTGGATCTCTTTCACATAAGAGTGAAGTAATAGACTGTGTTTCTGGTATACAACCCATATTACATACTAATATTACCCTGTGAGCTAACTGCATAGATAATACTAAGTCAAATTCACTATATTCACCAGTAGTAAGATTACCATGATCAACAATAACATCATCACCTTGATCTGAAGCATATTTTATTGCTAACAATATCGCTAGTGGCATTTCTTTAAAAGAAATACCTCTTCTAGATAATGGTGGACATGCTAATACGTGTATACCTGTTTCTTGATCAATATAAACATTATCTTCTATAAGTCTTCTTATAGTTTTATCATCTATTACACCATTAGATTCAGCAAGAGCCATAGCAATATTACCTATATTTTTATCTCTAGTTCCATAAGCAAGAGATAATTGTGGTGAATTATAATCTGATTCTATTAACCAAGTTCTAGCTGTTGAAGCACCAGACTTTATTTCTAAATCTTTTGTTCTAGCAATAGATAATGCCATTGCTAAACCATTAGCAACTAATGATTTTCCTACACCACCTTTACCAGAAGTAACTAATATAATTCTACCATTACCTTTACCTAAATATCTTTCACCAATATCAGAACCGTATTCTCGATTAATATTTTCTACAGTTTTTTGATATTTAGCATCTTCATCAGATAAGTAAGAATAAAAATCTTTTCTCTTGCCATTTTCATCAAAAGATTCTTCAGTCATGCTAGTAGCTTCACGATAAAAATTATTGGCATTTGCTCCCTTAGCATCTTGATAATGTGTCTCATAATCAAAATCATCATCTTTATTTTTATCTTTATTTTTTTCTTCTTCACGTAAACGTTCTTCTTCACGCATACGTTGTGACTTACGTCTCTTTTCTAATGCTTCATTCATAAACTCATTATCATCACTTAAATGTGATTCTAATAGATTATCATCATCTATAACATTTTTACTTCTTTCTGACTTAATATTATTATCAGAATCATCTATATCTAATTCTTTTGAATTATTATCATTTAATAAATCATCATTATCTAAATCAGAAATAAAGTTAGAAAATTCATCATTATCTTCTTCAGCTTTCCTAGCTTCTTCAGTTTTTCTAGCTTCCACAGCTTTCCTAGCTTCTTCAGCTTTTCTAGCTTCCTCAGTTTTTCTAGCTTCCTCGGCTTTCCTAGCTTCTTCAGTTTTTCTAGCTTCCTCAGTTTTTCTAGCTTCCTCGGCTTTTCTAGCTTCCTCGGCTTTTCTAGCTTCCTCGGCTTTTCTAGATTCCTCAGCTTTTCTATCTTCCTCAGCTTTTCTAGCTTCTTCAGCTTCTTTTTCTTCATTATTTTCTTGATCTTTTTCTATATGATCTGCTAATTCATCATTTTCATCACTAATAGTTGAATCGATTAGTTCATCAAAATCGAAAAGATCTTCTGGTTCTGATTCTTCAACTTGATTATTGTTATTTTCTTCTGAATCATTAATTATTTCTTTTTGTAATGATTCTTTATTATTATCTATATTATTATTTTCTTCTTTTATAGGATCATTATCATTTTTTATATTATTGTTTTCTTCTTGATTAGAAACTTCTGAATAAGGAACTGAATCATTATCAACTCCTAATAGATCATCTATTAGTGAGCTTTCTTCTTGTTCAGAATCTTGTTTTATTGGATTATAATGACCATTATTAAACCAATCAGTCATTTCTAATTCATTTAGTTCTGATAGATCAATATTCTGATAACCAGACTTGACTGGTATCTCCATTTTTCTTAATCTTTCTACTTTTTTACGATATGTTGGATCTACAGAATCAGAAACTATACATAGAGTATTACCTAATATGAAATTATATTTTTGTGATTTGTCTGGTATAAAATTTTCTCTAATTATATCAGGGATTGGTTTCTCATCTTCAATAAAAAAGATATTATTTACTGGTACATTTGCTATATCCATAAGCATTCTAAAAGAATCAGTATCATGAGGATCTTTGAATCCTATTAATATTAAATTATCAAGTGAAGCCATTATATACTACCTTTCATCTACATATTACAAATATTATCATTAACTATATTTTTTAGTTAAGCATTTTATTTACATTATATTTTAACTAATTAAATTTTATTAAAAGTGGCTTCTTTACTCATTTTCTGTATCCCTATCATTATTAGTTTTAACTTTATCTGAAGATGTTGCAGCTTTAAGTTCTCTTTCAGGCCATGGTCCACAAATAATACCACCTTGCCACTCATAAGTATTATCTATAATATAAGCGTTAGGTGTAGATTTTTTACCTTTATTAGAAGCTGTTTTTATACCAGCATTAGTAATATAATCTAATGCTGTACCATCTTGGGGTAATTTTGTTCTATCGAAAAATAGTTCTACCTCTTTTGGATCAGACTCATCAACTTTCATAATGATAAATAATCTTACATAAGAACCAATATTATGCTCATGATCTCCTAAGAAATCTTTCATTTCTTGTGTAGCAATCATTAATGTAATATTCTGACTACGCCACTGCCTACCAGCACCTCTAACTTTATTCATAGCAGTCTCAGAAGTTTTAAGAACATGCGCCTCGTCAATACAAAGTATACCACCTTGTTTTCCTTCACCAATAATAGAAGAACCATAATCAAATAAGTTTGTAATAGACTGAATACCATCTTGTTCAGCAGGAGTGAACTTATCAGGATTACTATCTTTTGAAGGAAGCACAATAGAATTATCCCACTCAATAAGAATAGGTTTATTACCTTTCAAAACATCTTGTAATGAAGATCGACCATCTGGATCTTTTGAAATAGTTGCTTTCCAGAATGGGGAAGATATCATTCTAGATCTAACGAAACTTACAGTAGCATCATCAGATAAACGTGGTGTAGAAGGTTCAGCACGATTATTACCAAAAATAATATCATAACTACACTGATTAGCAGGCATTTTAGCGCGCTCAATAAGCTCAGTTGTTAATTCTTCCATAGAACGATTACTCTCAGTACTATGATCAGTATTAAATCCTTGAGCTTTAATAATCATTTCTGCTAATAGTCTACCAACACTTTCCCTATCATTTAAGAAGAACATAGGATCAAGTTTTCCTGGATTTTCTTCTAGATATTTACTACTCATATTGATAGTTTCTCCACCTAAAAGATCAAAGAATGGTTTTAATGAAGAATTAGGCTTAGGATTCAAAAATACTGCTTTTTTACCTTGATAAACAGTTTGCGCAATCATAGATAACATCTGTACAGTATTAGAAGTAGGTATCATACCATCAATAAGATAAGTCTTAGTATCATTATCAACAGACAAACATCTTACTGGTTCAGACTCAATAGGAGAAATATTATCAATAGTAATATAATTATTATTAGTAGATAACACCTCATCATTATCTATCACAAAACAACTATTATTATCTTTTTCTTGTACAACAAAACCAGTACTTTCTAAGATATACCTAATATTATCATGATAATCATTATCATTTATGACTATAATATCATTATTATTATAACCTGAACCATCAATCATACCTCTAATAAAGCTATATTTAGTATCAAGATTATGAATAGTAGTAATATTAGAATATAGTTCAGCAAACTCTTCTAGAACTTCTTCGGGATTATTAAACCTATAATAACCATAATCATCAATAATATAATCGTAATTAAAACTATCTAATGCTTGTGTAATTCTCTTAGTTTGTTCTTCATTGTCAACACTATGATAATGTAATGATTCTTCTCTAGGGCGATAAGTACCCTCATTATAAGATACTTGTCCAGTACTTAATAATCCAAGAAGATAAGCATAATTATTACTAATATCACTATCATTATCATTGTCGATAGGATTTATTGTAGGAATAATAAAACGTGGTTCACCATTATAATTATAATCACTGTAATATAATTCACCAGTATTTATTCTTACTACTGACTCGTCTTTCCAATTCTTTGAACTATCTAAACGTTGTCTTATTCTAGTTTTTAATCCTTCTACTACTTGTTGAGTATTATAAGTAGTTTCTTTTATTGGATAAACGTCTACAAAATCTAAGGAAGATTTAAGAACATTTACATTATCCCATCCTAATATTTGTGCTCCAGTTTCTTTAAACAATGTTGTAAGTTCTTCTAACTCAATAGTATTCTCATTGCTTATTGTTAATGTTTCTAATGCTGACAAGTTAAAATCAATAAGATTTTGTTTTTCTTTTTCACTTAGAGCACTCAATAAGACATCTACTACTACCCACTGATGATTAGAATCTGCTTTTATTGTTTTATTATTAGAAAAATTAATTTCAAACAAGTTTCTATCATATTGTGTAGGTGTAATATAAGTGACAGTAGTTAGTTTACCGTCAGCACCATATACTTGATCACCAACTTTAATATCTTTTAATTGTTTATAACCTTGTTTAGTATATAACTTAGTGTCAAGTGTTAATGCTTTACCAGAACCAGTAGCACCTGTAACAAGAATAGTTGGGGGAGCACTATATTTTTTAGGAGCATCTATTTCAGTAAATATTTCTTTATACTCATATCCTGCATCTGACAATCCTAACAATACACCACCAGAAGCTGCCGGTTTAGTAGATCTAAATAATCCAGATAAGGATAATACGCCACTATAAAAATTATTAACATTTGGATTTCTTTTGCTGTTTCCTTTTGGAATAGCATATATTGGTCTTGGATAACAAGGAACAGTAGAACATAATGCTGTATGTTGTCTTTTTGTAATATTAACAGCATCTAAACCATAAGGTGATAATGCTTCAGATAATGATCTTTGTTTACCATCAACAATATTTGCTAGAGTTATTTCTACATTATCTAACCATGCAGCATTTAACTCATAAGCAGCATTTGCTGCTATATAAGCATTATCAGTTTCATCTTTTAATCTTCTTTTATCAGTTGCTGAAGAATCACCAATATTACTTTCAGCAGCATTCTGATTATATTGATTTTTTTCTATCTTATTATTGAAAACATTTTTAGCTGCTTTTGGTGATCTTATCTGACCACGAATATTTACTTGTACAGTATTAAGAGATGGTCTTAATACTGCAGTACCAAATCTAACATCTGCAGCATCAAAAGGATCTTTATAGAACATATCTCTAGCTTCTAATGGTTTTACAGAAGAAAATGATAATTCTTGACCACCTACTAGAATAGATTTACCATGTTCTGGGACATACATAGGTGTAGAAGTCATTTCTCTTTTCATATTATAATAACTATCTGATTGTCCATACCAAGCAGTTAATCTTTCAAAGTCTTCTGGATCAGCACTAAAATCTAGTTCTTGCATACCATTTTCACGACATACAGTAGAAACAAGTTCGATAGATTCTTTATATAAATGATATTCTATGTCTGTTTTGTTAAACATAACATCTAAATAGTTTCTCATCTTATTAGTGATACCAGAAACATCAGAGTTAATATCACCTTTAAGAAGTTCTACACCAAAATAGGAGTGCCATACTGGGTGAGAGAAACCACCCATCCTATCTAAGAAATCAGCATGTGCTGGTGTTATACCCTCATATTTAGAAATAGTTTCAGATAATTCACGTACCATTGCTATATGAAAATGAATACGTTGATCTTTTTTAGTAGACTCACTGTCTTCAAATATAGAAGAACCTAATTTATCGAAAATATTAGTAAGAAAAGATTGATTATCTGCTGATTCCCTATATGTTTTAGTCCATTCTACTTGAACATCTTCAGGGAACTTAAAATACAACCATAACCTGTCATCATATCCTTTAAATAAACCATTAGAATAATAAGCATCATATGGTTTAGAATCTCTCATTCCTGCTAGTTCTCTGTCTCCAGTAATACCACCTTTTTCACCTATTGCTTCTTGCATTTTTATTTTTGCAGTATTAATTATTCCCATAATATATAAGCTCCCTTTATTGAATATTTTTAATTATAAAAAATAATAATAACTATGTATAGAATACCATTTCTAACTATTTTTTGTTATCAAATAAAAATATTTAATATATGGCGTTTTAAGGATACAAATATTAATTCATATTAAATTATACTAAAAGTATTTTTAAACCCCAGAGAACAAAAAATAGGGTATGTCTGATATGTATTTTTCAACAATTATCACTTATCAAACATTCCCTATTATAAAATTTTTATTTCTTACTTATCTTTACCAGCTTTAACTCCAGACTTATCATTATTAGCAAGTTTAGCACTAACAATAACATTATCCTCGTATCCTAAATTGCCACCAACATAAGCACCACCACAAGTAACTAGAACAAGTTTATTTTCGCCATTCATCTTATTAATAGTATTCTGTGTTTGCTTCTTGTATTCTTCTTGATTACTCTTATTTAGATAGAAAGGATCATTCTCTACAACATAATGATAAACATTTCCTTTACTATCTGTAATAGTAATAGGATCACCTTTTCTAAGAGTAATAAATATAGAACCATAACTTGCTTTACCAGCATAATTAATATGAGAAGTCATTACACTACTACCTTTGTCTTGACCAAACCAGGCAGACCTACCATACCAACCTACTTTTGTTAGATCTTCTGGTGGAGCAAGTGTAGCTGCTTGTGAATCACCTTGAGCATCAATAGCGATCCAAGGAGCACTAACACGTGTACCATTCTGTTGATTATCTACAGTAGTAATAGTTCCTTTTGCCCCACCTTCAATAATCTTGTCATTAGCGATATAATTTTGTGAATTATCTTCATATCCTTCACGTGCTGGAACAACATCTTCTGCTAACTCTTTAACATCATTATGATTTAGACCATAATAAGTTCCACCTACAATTGCAGCTACAATAACAAGTGAAATTAGTGAAGTAGCAACAACATGTTCTTTAATCCAATGAATAATACCTGTTTCTTCTACACCATCATATTCAACAGTGTCACCTAATTCATGTGGTGCTAAATGTTCATTATTATCAGAATCAGAAGTATTTTCAGTGTCTTCAGTGTCTACATTATTTTCTTCGTTATTATCTTCTATATCATCATTTTCTTCTAGATATGACTCATCACTATAATTATCTTCTTGCTCTACATGAGAATTACCGTCAACATTCTCATCATTAAATGTTTCATCTATATTAGAATCATCTGATTGTGTGTTATTTATATCTTCTTGTGATTCAGAATCATTATCATAATTCTTATCAGACATTTCATACCTTCCTTTAATGACTTTTACTATAAATCATATATATAATATCAAAATTATAACCACAATACATAATCATTTTTTATTTTATATCTTATTGATTACACGTTATAATAGAATTATAGTATAATTTTAACAGAAAATTACATTTTATAAGGAGACAATACTATGAGAAAAAATAAAAAATCTTCACTTCTCACTAAAACTGCAATAATAGCAACTTGTATTACACTATTACCATTAGTATTAGTGTTTTTACTATTTTTTATATTGTCAGCAATAGAAAGTTTATATGGTACTGATTTGCCTGAGAATCTTTAAATAATAATTTATTTTTAATTAAGAAAGTAGATAAAAAATATGGATAATAAAGCAAGTAATATAAATGATAAAGAAAATATAATAAACAATTCATTAGAAGATAAGAATGTTGATAATTTAAAAGAAGATAATAATGTTGATAATTTAAAAGAAGATAATAATGTTGATAATTTAAAAGATAATGATTTGCAAATTTTAGATAATGAAAAAGATAATAATGTTGAATTTGATGATAATAAAAAGTTTTATTTTATAGATTCTTTAAAATATGGTCTAAAAGAAACTTTTGTTAATAAATCTTCTTGGTTATTTACCATACCAGTGACAAATATATTTATTATACTTTTCTATATTTCATTATTGTTTTTTACAGTATATATTGTTAGTGATATTGCTTATCAAAGTGGTCAAGGACTAAGAAGCGGTAATCCACTACCTTTTATTCTATTAACATTAGAAATAATTGTTAGTACAATAATTATAATCCCTATTCTCAAAACTATTGTGACAAATAGTCAAATCAAAAATGTTTCATCAAGATTTGAATTAAATCCTGGAGAAGTTTTTACTTTCAATAAGGGAGCATTTAAAAATACTTTCCTTACCTATATTTACATATTACTACTAATAACCATTATATCTGTACCATTTAATTTAATGAGTTTTGGTTCTACACTTACTACCTGTCTCTTATACACATCTCCGAGCCCACGAGACTAAGGCGAATCTCGTAT
>OJLL01000134.1_pt1 | contig 23794 bp, 18 predicted proteins | sample 1596941 | NCBI WGS metagenome assembly OJLL01 (sample SAMEA3904689, study PRJEB24821) | metagenome | biome: Builtin; feature: hospital; material: surface | place: USA | collected 2013-08-13 | reverse complement strand
GGTTCTCGCTCGGGTCCGGGTTCTCGCTCGGGTCCGGGTTCTCGCTCGGGTCCGGGTTCTCGCTCGGGTCCGGCTTGTCCGTCGGGTCCTCGCTCGGATCCGGATTGTCCGACGGATCCGGCTTGTCGCTCGGGTCCGGCTCGTCCGTCGGATCGGTCGGCTCAACCGGGTCACAGCCGCAGTTGTCGCTCACCACGCCGATGACGGTCTTCACATCGAAGACCTCGCCGTCCTTGGTGGTGACCTTCACCGGGATCTCCTTGATGGTGCCGCTCGGTGTATCGGCCGGCGGGGTAACCGTCAGCTCACCGGTGGTCTCATCAATGGTCACGGTCCAGCCGGCTGGGACCTCGCCCAGCTCGTAGGAGTTGCCCTCAACGTGGCCGGTGTTGATGGTGACCGTCTTGGTGTCACCGGCAGTGATGACGTCCGGGTTGTAAGTCGGGGCCGTAACGATCTCCGGGTCAGTCGGATCGGCCGGGTCCGTCGGGTCAACTACCTGGTCGTCCTTGACAATGAACACGGCATTAGCCACATAGGGCTTACCGCCCTTCGGGGTCACCGTCACCGGAATTTCGGCGTAGTCGCCCGACGTAGCGTCGGCAGGCGGCGTGGCCGTAACCATACCGTTCTCATCCACGGTCGCAGTCCAGCCGGCCGGGAGCGCACCGATCTCGTAGGTGTTGCCCTCAGCACCATCCTGGATGTTCTGGGACGCAGACTGTCCAGGCTTGGTCAGTTCGGCGCCGTAGAAGCCGCGGTCCTGCTGGACCGGAACCTCGGAAGTCTCGGTAGCCTGCTTGGCACCGACGCGCAGCTTGCGCGGGGTCGGCTCCTTGGTGACGTTCTCGGAAACCTCCGGGTCGCCCACAACCTGGCCGTCCTTAAGCTGCCAGACCTTGGTGACGTCCTTGGAGCCGAAGGCACCCGGCTGGTCCTCGACCACCTTGCCGGCCTCCAGGTTCGGGTCCACCTCAATGAGGGTCTCGAACGGCAGCTGCTCGGTGTGCTTATCGGTCAGCTCGGTCTGGGACGGCGCGGTGCCAACTTCGATGATCTGCTTCGTCGGCTCGCTGACGGTCTCAGTCGAGTCATCAGTGGAGATCTCGCCGTTGTTGGAAGTCACCGTCACAGTGTGCTTGACCTCGCCTGGCTTGCCTTCCTGGACCACCTTGGTCTCACCGGCCTTGAGATCCGGGTTCTCGCGAACCTCGACCTCGAACGGGGTGTTCTCGGTCCACTCCACGGTCTTGGAGGTGGTGTCACCCTTGGTGCCGACCTTGATGATCTTCTTGACCGGTTCCTCGACGCGCTCGGTTTCGGTCGTGGTACCCGTGACCTTCGAGTTCTCGATGGTCTGGGTCGTGGTGACCTTATCCTTGCCCGGCTTGCCCTCCTGGACCGTCTCCTGTGTGCCAGCCGGCAGGGAATCGTCGAACTGAATCTCGGTCTCGAACGGAACCTCAACCTCGGACTCGGTGGTGTTCGTGCCCTCAGTCTTGGTGCCCACGCGGATGACCGCGTTGGTCGGCTCCTGGGTGCGCTCAGTGGTCACGGTCGGCTCGCCAGAAGGCTTGCCGTCCACGATCTTCTGCGTGGAGGTCTCTACCTCAGTACCGTTCACGCCTTGCTTGTCGACGACCTGCTCGCCCGCCTTCAGCGAATCATCAAAGACAATTTCCGTCTCGAACGGCACCGGCTTCTCGGTCTTGGTCACCACGGAGGTGTCCTCGGCCTGCGGGCCGTACTCGATGATTTCCTTAACCGGATCTTTGGTCTGCTTCTCCTCGGGCTTAACCGTAGCGTCGTCGCCCTTTGTAGTGAAGTCTGCCGTAAAGGTCTTCTCGCCAGGCTCACCCTTTTGGACTACCTTTACCTCACCAGGCTTCAGGTCCGGGTTTGGACGGGTTTCTACCTCAAACGGAACCTGGGCAGTCCAAGTGATCTTCTCGGACGTCTCGGACGGTTTCGTACCGACCTTAATGACCTGGTCTACCGGCTGCTCGGTAACCTTTTCCTCCACGGTGGCCTCGCCATCCGGCTGGGAGTTGGTGACCTTCTGGGTCACGGTGACGGTCTTCTTACCCGGCTTGCCTTCAGTGACAGTCTCGGAAGTACCGGCAGGAATGGTCGGGTCGAATTCGACCTTCACGCCAAACGGAACCTCAGCTTCAACGGAGTTCGTGGTCTCACCGGTGGTCTTGGTACCCACGCGAATCTTGGCCGGAACCGGCTCTTTGGTGCGCTCGGTGGTCACTTCAGGGTCACCAGACGGCTTGCCGTTAACGATCTTCTGGGTGGAGGTCACAACCTCAGTGCCAAGCTTGCCCTGCTGATCAACAGCCTGCTCGCCCTCCTCCAAGGTGTCATCGAAGACGATCTCCGTCTCGAACGGGACAGGCTTTTCGGTCTTGGTGACAACAATGGAGTCATCGACCTTCGGACCATACTCGACGATGCGCTCAACAGGCTCAGTACGTGCCTTGGTCTCCTCGACCGTGGCCTCTCCGTTGGTGCCGGAGAAGACGGCAGCGTAGGAGGCCTCACCGTTTTTGCCCTCTTGGACAACCTTGGTCTCACCCGGAGCAAGGTCTGGGTTCTCGCGCAACGTGGTACCGAACGGAATTGGTTCAGTCCACTGAACCTTATCGGTCGCGGTGGCCTGCTTGGTGCCAACGGTAATAACTTCGTCGACCGGTTCCTTGGTGATCTCCTCCGTGATCTGCGGATCGCCTGGCTTGGAATTGACAATGTCGCGCTTGATCGTCACCGTCTTCTCGCCCGGAACGCCTTCGGTGGTGACCTTAGACTCACCTGCAGGCATGTTCGGGTCGTACTTCACAACGACCTTGTACGGTGCTTCGGTCTTAAAGGACTCGGTGTTTGTACCCGTGGTCTTGCCGCCTACACGGATAACAGCATCCTGCTTCTCCGTGGTGGTGTTCGTGGTAACGACAGGATCGCCGGATGGCTTGCCGTCGACAAGCTTCTGCGTCGAGGTCACAGTCTCCTCGCCCACAACACCTTGCTTCTCGATGACCTGCTCGCCGGCCTTCAAGGTGTCGTCGTAAACGATCTTCGTTTCAAACGGAATCTTCCGCTTGGTTTCGGTAACCAGTTCCTGGTCATCCAGCCGTGGGCCGTACTCGATGATCTCCTCGACCGGTTCCTTGACATCTTCGCTCTCAACGACGGAAGCCTGGTCACCCTTAGAGGTGAACTTTGCGGTGTACTTACGCTCGCCGTTGACGCCCTCCTGCACAACCTTGGTTTCGCCCGGTGCCAGCTTCGGGTTCGGGCGGGTCACCGTGCTGTACGGAGTAGGCACGGTCCAGGTGACATCCTTTGCTGCCTCAGCTGGCTTGGTGCCAACCTTCACTACCTCGTTGGTCGGTGCGGTGGTCTGCTTCCAGGTACCGTCACGCTTCTGCTTTTCTTCGCCAGCCTTACCTTCGGTAACGACCCTGTACTCGCCGGCGGGGATTTCAGGGTCGTATTCGTACACGACGTCGAAGGGCACCGGGCGGGTTGGATTATCAACAACGCTTACCGAAGCGACGGTGTTGTCCACCGAACCATCCGAGTACTTCACTCGTACTGGGACCTGAATATTGTCACCAGGCTGTGCGGTAGTAGGAATCTCGGACTTAACGTTACCGTTCTTGTCCAGGCTGACCAGCCAGTTACCGTTGGCCGTATTTACTGAATAGATCGGGTTGCCGGCATCGTTATAGATCGGGTTGCCGGCATCGTCGACTTCAGCCCTGAAGCCCTCACCTGGAACGATTTCGTACGGAGTGTCCTGTGCCAGCTCTAGGTCCTTGGGCTTGCGGACGTTGAACAGCGAGGTCGCGGTGTCACCCGGGTAAGAAATCTCGGCAGGGTAGTAAGGCTCAGCCTCGTAGTTGTTCGTCAGGCTCACCACGGTGGTTACCGGAACCTTGTCCGTGGAACCATCCGGATTCGTTACCGTGACGTCGTACTTATGCTTATCGCCCGGCTTCGCGTCGTCCGGTGGAGTAACCGTGACATTGCCGGTCTCCGGATCGATGGTGTACTTCCAGCCCTCATCCTCAGTGGTAGTGATCGGCTTATCGCCATCCATACCGAAGGAGTACGTGGAGCCTTCCGGAGCCTTATCGATGTTGTGTGTCACCGCAGTTCCAGGCTTAGTTGCCTCGACCGGATAATCGGGAACGCCAGGCTTCGGCTTGGATTTCACTACGAAGACCGGATCGGCAACATCCGTGGTGCCATCCGGGTAGGTAATTTTGATCTTCGGATTGATGATGTCGCCGGACGGCACCGTCTTATCCGGCGTGGCCGTGACGTTGCCGTTGCCATCGACGGTCACGGTCCAACCATCCGGAACCGTTGCCGGATCAACTTCGTAGGACGCCGGGGTAACGGCATCGTAGCCAGGAAGAACTGGCCGCTTGCCCAAAGCGGCAGTCATGGATTCACCGGCTGGGCCTTGCTGCGGAGCAGGGATGGTCGGCTCAGTGACTTGAGTGTTGTTCGGGTTAACAACAACCGTCAAAGGAATGAAATCCTTTGAGCCATTGCTGTAGGTCACAATGACGCGCGGCTGAACGAACGATGGTGCCGGGTCAGTAGGCGCCGTCACGATAACACTGTACTCGCCCTTTGCAGGGTCGTATCCCTCTGCTTCAGGGTCGTTGAGCTTGGCTTCCCAACCAGACCGGACCAAGTGAGTATCGAGGACAACGTCTACTTCCGAACCGCCTTCTTCACGCTTCTTCTTCAGATCAGCGATTTTGTCACCGGTCTGGGTGAAGACGATCTCTTGGCGGTAGTTCGGCTCCGTGATCACTTCATTGGTGTCAGAAGAGATGCCCGAAGTAATTTCAATTTCTTCTGGCGAGTAGTTCGGAGCGTGGAACTGCGTATCGTCCAAAGACCACTGGTGCGAGTCAATTTCGTTGACAGTGCTGTAACGCTGAAGAATATTCGAGCTTTCGTTAGCGGTACCAAATCCGCCGGCATTCTCGATAGCTCCTTGGAGCTGCTCTACTGTACGTGGCTTGGCAAGCACGCGGAAGAGCACCGATTGTTGATCCTTCAACTTGGTGCCCTTGTATTCCGGCATCTCGTAGGTCACTTCGCCGGTCGCGGGATCAACTTCAATGGTGCCTTCACCACCGCCAGAAGCAGCGGTGTCATTGGTGGCTAAGAAATTACCCTGCGGGTCGTAAGCTTCAACGACCATGCGCTCGAGGCTGGCTTCATCGGCGTTAACTTTGCCGACCTTCTGCTTCTCCCCTGGGCGGATCACGTGCTGCTTCTCATTCTCCCAGTCAACGGTAATGGGAGCACAGTCATCGGTCTCACTCGGCCACGGGTTAACGGTTACCTCTGCATGAGTTTGACTGAACAGTTGAGTTCCCTTGTCAAGGTTGTCGGCGGTGTATTGGTCTCGCCAACCGTAGGCGACACCCTCCGTTGCCGCCTTGGCCACTGCTGCTGCGTCCATCTCTCCGGCAATAGTGGCGGTGATCGGATCACGTGGGCGGTTTCTTTTAATAACCATCGGCGAAGCGGCGTCGTCTGTTACCTGGTAGGCGTCAAGCTCGGGCACAACCTTGTCACCCGGCTTCAAAGCTGGCACGCTATGTTGGGTCACTGGGGGGTTGTTACTCGTGCCCGTAATTAAAAAGTCATTGATTGTGCGGTCTTTGGAACCGTCGATAGTGACATGTGCGCCAAAGGTCCTTTTGTTCTCCGGCTGACCACCTTTATGAGGCTCGATGATGGTGTACTTGAAGCCAGCTCTCTCACCACTCCCTTTATCCCACGACACGGTACAACTACCTGCACCGATATCAGAAGCCAACTGGTCGGGACGCTTGGTAACGGCTTGCTGGGTGCGAATTCCGCCAGTGTACTGAGTACTGTCGGCCACCTGCTGGATGTCTGCAACCTCAGCATTATTGCCCCGGCTGTACACACCCGGGATCACCGCCGAGGAGCCCAGGGCGATAGCGATGGCAGACATCGTGGCAAGGCCAGACTTGGCGCTGGATTTGACGCGGCGCCGAGCCGCGAGCTTCTTGTGGTCAGAAGCCATATGAGAGAGTCCTTCCTTAGGGGGGAATAGTTGCGACTGCGCCCAAATTCTTAGTGAGTTTTTGGCGTAAACATGGTCGTTAGCTGGAAATTTCTCGCGTGAACTACCAAGAAACCAAAAGTATTCACAAGATTTCACGCTAGGCGAGCCTCAGTGAGTACTTAGCTCTTGCCCACATCCTAATAATTTTCACTCGGGCTTTCAGCGGGTTTTCGGAGAGCACCCCTCACGTGCCCACACGGGCCCATCTCCCCCGATATAAATAACTATTTTTGGCTCGTATCGTTCACCAAATCCGATCCACCAGAAGAATCGGAATCCCCCTCCTCATTGAGGTTCTGCATGAGGTTGGCCGCCATCCACGAGCGCACGGCGGCCTCAAAGTTATCGGCTTCCTTGACCTCTTCGACGACTTCCTCCAGGTCTTGCTCGGTGAGGAATTTGGTGAAGGAGGCGACCTCGAGCTTCTCCTCGCGGTCAAACAGGCCGTCTTCGTAGACCACCACGTAGTTTTCCGGCAGCGCCGGCTCGGCGGAGGAGCAGCCCTCTGCCCCAGCAGGTTCCACCACGGCCAGCTCCGGCGGGAGTGAGGCCATGAGGGAAATATGGGTGCGCGCCAAGAAGTCCTCACCACCGGTCTCGTCCTTTTGCGCGGCGGCGTAGTCCTTGGACACCGTGCGCGCTTCTGTGGGATTGAAGGCATTAAGGAAGACGCCAGTACAGCCGACGAAGAAGTTGCCATTGCGGCTGACCCCATCGTGGTGATCACCGTGCTCAACCAGCATGGGTTCCTGGGCCACAGTGGCGGTGCGGCCGAAGTCCATCAGGGTCTGGCGGTAGATCTCTGCCAACACCCGCTGCTCGTAGGAATCCGGGTCAATCATGATGGTGATGGGAGCCGTCGCTGCTGGGTCCAGCGGAGGCTGCGGAGTGGCGTGGGTGCAGGAGCTCAGGGCTAGTGCCGACGCCACAGCGGCCACCGAGGCCACCGCTCCGACAACGCGGGTGACTGTGCGGTGCGAGGTGACGGTGGGTGGCATAGTGAGCAAAGTCGTCCTTACTGAGGTGCCGCGGGAAGAGGTTAATTGTGTCGTGCTGATCCTACACGCCCAGCGCTGGGGCACGGTGTCGCCCGCGCACTGTGTGGTGACTAGAATAGGTGGGGTTATGACTAGCGCTATTACTGAATCTGCCATTCGTTCCGCGCTCGAGCGCGTGGACGACCCCGAAATCGGCCGCCCGATTACTGAGCTTGGCATGGTGAAGTCCGTGACCGTCAACGGCGCGGACGTGGACATCGAGCTCTACCTCACCATTGCGGGCTGCCCCATGAAGAGCACCATTGAGTCCAATACCCGCGCGGCGGTGGAGGAGCTCGACGGGGTAGGCGCCATTTCCATCTCCATGACGCCCATGAGCGACGAGCAGCGCCGCGAGCTTAAGCAGAAGTTGCGCGGCGGGCAGGCGGAGCCGGAAATCCCCTTTGCCAAGCCGGAATCCACCACCCGCGTCTTCGCCGTGGCGTCCGGCAAGGGCGGGGTGGGCAAGAGCTCGATGACGGTCAACCTAGCCGCCGCGCTGGTGCAAAAGGGTCTCAAGGTCGGCATTGTCGACGCCGACATTTACGGCCACTCCGTCCCCAGTCTGCTCGGCTCGACGGCGGGCCCCACAGTGCTTGACGACGAAATGCTGCTTCCCCCAATCTCTCACGGCATCAAACACATTTCCATCGGCCAGTTCGTGGAGGGCAACGCCCCGGTGGTCTGGCGCGGGCCCATGCTCCACCGCGCGCTGCAGCAATTCCTCGCGGACGTCTTCTGGGGAGACCTCGACGTGCTGCTGCTCGATCTGCCGCCCGGCACCGGCGATATCGCCCTGTCCGTGGCCCAGCTCATCCCCAACGCCGAGCTGCTCATTGTGACCACCCCGCAGGCCGCTGCCGCGGAGGTGGCCGAGCGCGCCGGTTCCATCTCCCAGCAGACGCGCCAGCGCGTCGCCGGCGTGATTGAGAACATGGGTGCGATGGTCATGCCGGATGGCTCCACCATGGATGTCTTCGGCTCGGGCGGCGGTGAGGTCGTCGCCCAGCGCCTCAGCGTCCTGTTGGGCCACGACGTCCCGCTGCTCGCGTCCGTCCCGCTGGACCCAGAGGTGCGCTCCTCCGGCGATGAAGGCACCCCGACCGTGCTCAAGAACCCCAGCTCCCCCGCGTCGCAGGCCATCAACGCCGTGGCCGACACGATTGCCGTGCGCTCCGATTCCCTGGTGGGCAAGAAGTTGGGCCTGGGTGTGACCCGCAAGGGCTAGCCGCTAGGTCACGTCTCCCCACGAAAAGCCCCCGCCGGTGGAATCAGTGCCACCGCGAGGGGGCGTTTCTGGTTTTACTGGCTCAGGCTGTGCCGGCTGCTCCTGTTTGGCCGCCGGCTGCTCGGCGTACACCTGCGAGTAGTCAAAGGTGGGCCGCTGCGGGGACTGAGCCTGCTGAGCTTGCCGGGCTTGCGGTGACTGTTGAGGGTTCTGCCCCTGCTTGTCCGCGGGCGTGCCCTGCGGCTCGGTCGGCGCGGTGCTGGACTTGATGTCCTCTGCCATCTTCTTCGGGTTGAAGTCGTCCCAGGCGGAATCGTCGCCGTCGAAAAGCGCCTTCGTAATCACCCCGCGCGGGCCCAGCCGCGTCCACTGCGCCGCCTGGGACAGCGGCACCCGCAGGTCATCGAACTCGGAGCCCAAGCCACCCAGTTCCCCGTTCAACTCGGCTTTGGCGTTGTTGATAGCTTTGCGCGCGGCGTAGATGGCAGCGCGCACGTCCATGATCACGCCGGGCAGGCGCTCCGGGCCAATGATGACAAGGCCAAGAAGCACCACCACGATGATCTCAACCCAACCGATTGAAGAAAACACGGACCTATCTTATCTATTCTTAGTTCATTGCGTGCTCGCGCGGGTTAGCCGCGTTGATTGTGTTTGATGGCGCGCACGACCATCTCCACCTTGTCTAGAAAATCTTGGCGCGGCTGGTGCGCCGGCGTGGCGGCATCAGGCCCCGGACCGGCACCTTCCCGCGCGATGCCGGCCAGCTTGGCCATCAGCGAGTCCGGCGCCTTGACGTGGGATTCCACGCTGCACTCGCGTACCCATTCGGACGCGTTGCGCTGCTGGTGAATTTCGGCACGGCATTCCGGGCAGTGCACAAGGTGGATGCGCACGCGGTGCGCGGACTTGGCGGGCATCTCCCCGTCCACAAACGCAACCACCGCCTCCGGGCCCAAGTGGCCGATGATGTCAGCGCGTCGTGCGCGTGCCTTAGCTTTATCGCGCACCTTGGCTTGGGCGGCGTTAAAGATCCCCGGCATAGTGAGAGACTGCGCGCGGTCCTTGTCGTGCGATGACTCCACTGGTCCTACACCTCCACTATTCTGACCTGCCTTTCGCTGTAGCCGGGCGCCACAGCTCCGCTTCCAAGAGCGCGTGCCCTAGCACTGTCGCGCCAGTTTAGCGCGTGCGGAGCAGAATGCGGGCGTCCGCGTTGGTCTGCGCTTCCTTTTCCAAGGCAGCGCGCAGCTGAGAACGGCCGCGGTGGATACGGGAGCGCACGGTACCCATCTTCACGCCGAGGGTTTCTGCGATTTCGTCGTAGCTCATACCCACCACGTCACACAGCACCACGGCGACACGGAAGTCCGGGGCCAGGCTATCCAGGGCGGTCTGTAGTGCTGGGTCCAGGTTGGCCACGGAGTAGGCCTGCTCCGGGGTCATGTCCGTGCCGGGCACGCGCTCATAGTCCTCCGGAAGCGCCTCCATGCGGATCTTGGAGCGGTGGCGCACCATATCCAGAAACAGGTTCGTGGTGATGCGGTGCAGCCAGCCCTCAAAGGTTCCCGCCTGGTACTTGTGCAGCGAGCGGAAGACGCGCATAAAGGTTTCTTGGGTGAGGTCCTCAGCATCGTGCTGGTTACCGGAGAGGCGGTAGGCCAGGCGGTAGACACCGTCGGCGTGCTCGGCCACGAGCTCGCCCCACGACGGCATTGCGGACTCACCAGCATCAAACGCGGCGGTGCCCGTCAGCTCCTCATCAGAGGTGGAGTTAAGGGCGGTCTCAACGTCACGCTGCTTCTTGGTCATGAAGTACATCATTCTATAGTCCCTGCCGGATCTCCAGCCACGGTGCTGTGAACGCCCTGTGAATCCATCCCTCCCCTTTCACGCGCTTCACGCGCCACATCTCTCACGTATTTCCCGTCGATTGTGGGCAACGCCGCGGCCGCGCTGTACGGGTCTAGTAAAGTCGTGGTTTGTGACTACTACGGCATATGAAGCACTGCGAACCTACATCGAATCCACCAGCGAGGTCTCTGAGGCTCTCGCCGGTGCGCGCGCCCACGCTGAGGAGTACGGATTGCCGGTACCGGACGAGGCCACCGGCCAGCTGCTGAGCACCCTCGCAGCGATCTCCGCCGGTACCACCGAGCGCCCCCAAGCGGTGGCGATCACCCCGGCGGCCTCCGTCGTGGGCCTGTACCTGCTGGCCGGCATGCCGGACAACGGAATTCTTACCTGCATCGACCCGGAGGCAGAGCACCAGGCAAGCGCCAAGCAGGCCTTCCGGGACGCCGGCTACCCCGCCAGCCGCGGACGCTTCCTGCCCTCGCGCCCGCTCGATATCATGGGCCGCCTGGCCAATGATTCCTACCAGGTCATCTACGCCGAGGTCCCGGCGCTCGATATGCCGGCGCTCATCAAGGCGGCGTGGCCACTGCTGCACCAGCACGGCACGCTGGTGGTAGCGAACTCGCTTCTCGACGGCACAGTGGCCGACTCCTCCCGCACCGACCGCGACACCGCCGCCGCCCGCGAGGCCGACGAGGCGGCCCGCACCCTCGACGGCGCAGCCGTCACCCGCCTGCCCTACGGCGCAGGTCTCACCCTCATCACGAAGCTGTAGGCACAAACGCACAAGCGGGGCTGCGCTCAGCAACCCCGCTTTCTGTCTGCGTTGAGCTAGACCGTTTGGTTCTTGCCCACGACGACCACGCCGCCATCGGAGACCTTGAAGCGCTGCTCATCGCGCTCGCGGTCCACACCAATGATGGCGCCATCGCTGACCACCACGTTCTTATCAATGATGGCGCGGCGCACCACCGCGCCGCGGCCGATGCGCACGCCGGGGAGGATGACAGAGCCTTCGACCGTCGCGCCGTCGGCCACGTGCACGTCCGAGGACAGCACGGAGTTGCGCACCGTGCCGCCGGAGACGATGCAGCCCGGCGCCACCATCGAGGACTGCGCGATGCCGTTCTGCACGAACTTCGCCGGCGGGAAGTTGGAATCATCCGTGGAATGGATGGGCCACGCGCGGTTGTACAGGTTGAAGATCGGGTGCACCGAAATCATGTCCATGTGTGCCTCGTAGAACGAGTCGATGGTGCCCACGTCACGCCAGTAACCGTGGTCACGGTCGGTGGAGCCCGGGACCTTGTTCGTCATGAAGTCGTAGACATGCGCCTGACCGCGGTTGACAAAGTACGGGATGATGTCCCCGCCCATATCGTGCGCGGAGTCCTCGTTCTTCTCATCTTGCAGGAGGGCCTCGATGAGAGCGTCCGCAGTGAAGACGTAGTTGCCCATGGAGGCGTAGGACATGTTCGGATCGTCCGGCGTCGCCGGCGGGTCCGCGGGCTTTTCCACGAACTCAGTGATGGTGCCCATGCCATCTGCCTGGATGCAGCCGAAGGCCGTGGCCTCCGAGCGCGGGACACGAATGCCCGCCACGGAGCACTCCAGGCCGGTGGCGATGTGCTCTTCCACCATCTGCGCCGGGTCCATGCGGTAGACGTGGTCCGCGCCGAAGACGATGACGTAGTCAGGCCGCTCGTCGTAGATAAGGTTCAGGGACTGCACAATCGCATCCGCGGAGCCGTTGTACCAGCGCTTGCCGCGGCGCTGCTGGGCGGGCACGGAAGCGATGTACTGCGGGGTGGGCCCCGACAGGTTCCAGGCCTGGGAAATATGGCGGTCCAGGGAGTGCGACTTGTACTGAGTCAAGACTGCAATCTTGAGGAACCCGGCATTGACGAGGTTGGACAACACGAAGTCAATGAGGCGGTAGGAACCGCCAAATGGGACGGCGGGTTTGGCGCGGTCCTCCGTTAGCGGGAACAGGCGCTTTCCCTCACCGCCGGCGAGGACAATGGCAAGGACATTTGGAAGGCTTCTCACACCTACCAACCTATAGACTTTTTCCACATTTCGCAGGAGAAATATGCACGGTTTTACCCCCACTACCTCCACGTCCTCCCCGCTACCAGCACTCAGGAGACGCTCCCTGGGCCGATCTTCCCCGAGCAACCAGAAACCCACGGCGTGAGCCCTGCACGCGGGGGCGAAGATCCGTATTCTGGGCAGGTATGAGAGCCGGAATTTTTTCAAAGGAGTACCCGCCGGAGATCTACGGCGGGGCGGGCGTGCACGTGGCGGAACTAACCCGCTTCATGCGCGAGATTATTGATGTATCCGTTCACTGCATGGGGTCCCCGCGTGAAGAAAAGGACGTCTTCGTCCACGGCATCGATCCAGAGCTGGCGGCCGCCAACGGGGCCATCAAGACGCTTTCCACCGGACTACGGATGGCCAACGCGGCCTCCGATATTGACGTCGCCCACTCCCACACCTGGTACACCGGCCTCGGCGGGCACCTGGCTGCGCGCCTCTACGGCATCCCGCACGTGGTCACCGCCCACTCCCTCGAACCACACCGCCCGTGGAAGCGCGAGCAGCTGGGCGGAGGATATGACATCTCCTCCTGGTCGGAGAAGAACGCCATGGAGTACGCCGACGCCGTCATCGCGGTCTCCGCCGGTATGAAGGAGTCCATCCTGGAGGCCTACCCGCGCATTGACGCCGACAAGGTCCACGTGGTGCTCAACGGCATTGACACCAAGACCTGGCAGCCGGGTAACTCCGCGGTGTTGGACCGCCTGGGCGTGGACCGGCAGCGCCCCATCGCCGCGTTCGTCGGGCGCATTACCCGCCAAAAGGGAGTTAAGCACCTCCTCAAGGCGGCGCAGGATTTCGACGAGGATGTCCAGCTCGTACTGTGTACGGGCGCACCCGATACGCCGGAGATCGCGGCCGAGACGGAGGAGCTCGTCGATAAGCTCCGTGCACAGCGCGAGGGCGTCTTTTGGGTCAAGGACATGCTCTCCCGGGAGGAGATCAAGCAGGTGTACTCCGGTGCCGACGTGTTTGTCTGCCCTTCCATCTACGAGCCCCTCGGCATCGTCAACCTGGAAGCCATGGCGTGCGGCACGGCCGTGGTGGCCTCCAACGTGGGCGGCATCCCGGAGGTCGTCGTCGACGGCGAGACCGGTCTTTTGGTCCCCTATGACGCCGCGGATGAGGCGAGCTTTGAAAAGGATATCGCTGCCGCCGTCAACCGCGTCGCGGCGGACAAAAGACTAGCTCAGCGCTTTGGCGCTGCCGGTCGTGAGCGCGCCATCCAGGACTTCTCTTGGGCCACCATCGCGCAACAGACCGTGGACATTTACCGCTCGTTGATGTAGGAAGGACTGCCGTGACTCAACACCGCCCAGAACTTCACTTCGTACCCGATACCGGAATCCTCGATGCCCCTGCGGGCATCGTGCGCGATGGCGACAGGTGGCACCTGTTCCACCAGTACCGCCCGGACGCCGGCCAACCCGCGCGCTGGGGCCACACCTATTCCGAGGAAACCCCGTACGCGTGGCTCGACTGCGATGATGTCCTCGCCCCCGTCGGCGGCGAGCTGTCCCTGCGCGCCGGTTCGGTGGCTGAGGGCCCCGACGCCCTCCACCTGTACTTCACCTCGGTGACCTCGGTGGGAACCTCGGTGCGCCTGGCTCGCTACACCGACTTCCGCGACGAGTGTGAGGTCTCCGACGATGACTCTGCGCTCGATCCCAACGTCGTCCGCTTCGGTGAAGCCGTTGGCGCCCGCACCAGCTTCGACCGCTTCCGCTCGCCGTCGGTGGTGCCGGATTGGGCCGAGGGCGACCGCGAGGAGGGCCACGAGGGGTGGATCATGCTGGCACTGACCGGTCACTCCGACGCCCCGGTTCCGGTAATTTTGGACAGCCCCAACGGCTCCTCCTGGAACCTCCTCGGACCCCTGACGTTCCAGGGTGATCCCGGCTTCGACGAGGGCGAGGTACCGGCCACCTCCGCCATCCCGCCGGTGGTCTCCCCGCGCTTGGTGCGCCTGCGCGATGAGGTTGACGGCGAGATTTATGACGTCCTCTTTGTCACCCTCGAGCGCGCAGGGCGCGACGTGTCCGGCTACATCGTCGGCCGCCTCGACGGCACCGAGTTCACCGTCTCCACTGGATTCCAGCTCGTGGACTTTGGCCACGACTTTTCCCGGCCGCGCAACACCAACACCACCACGGGCACCATTGACCAGGAGCACCGCTACGACCGTGCCGTCATCCTGGGCCTGCTCAACGGCAACGGCCGCGGCGACGACGCCACGAAGCACCCCACGTGGGAGGCAGAGGGATGGGCTAACAGCCTCTCCCTGCCACGCTCCGTCACGCTGCAGGGCGGCGTGCTGTATCAGACCCCGGCCATCGGCCTGCCGGACGCAGTGAAACTATCGGACCGCGCCCAGTCGTGGACCGGCGTGCTGGAGGTGCCGGAGGGCTCCGGCGTTACGGTGACGCTGCTCGATGGCGACGGCGAGCCCGCCGCAGCTATCTGCCACTCGGGCTCACAGATCAGCCTGGACCGCTCCATGTCGAAGGCCTTTGACCACTACTTCAAGGATTCGGCCCCCGCGGTCGCCGAGCTCGCTGAAGGCGACTCGGACACTCTCACCATCATCCAGGACGGCGCCACGGTGGAGGTATTCGTCGACGGCGGCCTCGTGGCCATGAGCTCCCGCGTCTACTTCGACGGCGGCTGCTCCGCCATCGAGGTGGAGACCACCGGTGAGGCGGTCATTGAACAGTCCTGGACTCGCTCCGGCTCGCGCCGCTAGATTCTAGACCGCGCGCAGGCGGTCCAGGCGGGCGCGGGCCGTGACGGTCAGCGTCTGCGGCAGGGCCGCCATGCGCTCCTCAAGCTCTGCGGCGCTAAAGTGGCGCGCGGAAGGGCTCATCCCCACCTGGGCGGCGATGGACTGCTTGTCCAGCTCGATGGGGAAGGAAATATCCACCGGGTCAGCCGCCTGCTCCAGGTAGCCTTCAGCTTGGGTATACATGCGGTCCACCTTGCCGGCCTCGACGCCCAGGATGCCCAGCGGCTCGCGCAGCTCATCCAGGTGGCCTGCCTGCGGCGTCAGCACAATCACTTCCCCACCGGGGGCGAGGATGCGCTGGAATTCCGCTGGGTTGCGCGGCGCGAACACCACGGAAATCGCGTGCACCGATGCATCCCGGATGGGTAGGCGCTCCCACACGTCCGCCACCACCGCGCCTACGCGCGAGTGGCACTTAGCCAGGTGCTTGGCCGCGTGGGTGGAAATATCGAGGCCCACGCCGCGCGCGCCCTCAATCGAATCGAGTGTGTGGGCCAAGTAGTAGCCCGTGCCCGCGCCGACCTCGAGGAGGGCGGGGGCCACGGAATCGTCGAGATGCGCTGCGTCGAGTGAATCCTGCACCGCCCCGGTCACCGCCTCCACGAAGGGCGCAAAGTGCCCCATGGACAGGTAGGTCTCGCGCGCGGTCACCATGGCGGCGTCATCGCCCTGGTGCTTGAGGCCGGCGCCGGCGGCAAGGGTGACGTATCCCTGCTTGGCCACGTCATAAGAGTGGCCGGTCTCCGACACGAGGCGAGCAAAGTCATCGGCGCCTGTCAGCGCGCTGCCATCGGCGGGATCGGCCAGAATGTCGACGATATGAGAAAGCATGTACCTAGACTAGCTAGAAACCTCCACGAGGAGGGAACCGAGCTGCGCTGCTTCCTCTTTGCTCAGCTCGATGACAATGCGCCCACCCCCGTCGGAAGGGATGCGCATCACAATTTTGCGGGACTCCTCAACTGCTTCCATCTCTCCACCGGTAGTACGGGGCTTCATCGCTGCCATAGTGAGTCTCCTTCGACTATTTTTGTTCTTCCGCCCAGTCTACCGTCTTTTCGCCGCCAACCGGCACGCTTCGCTCCGGCGTCTGCTCCGTGAGCAGCTCTGGGCGCGATTTGAGGAGCTTCTCCACCGCTGCGAGCAGCTCGTCAACCTGATCCTGGCGGTACCCGCGCGGAGCCAGGTCAAAACGCAGATCGTCGAAGGATCCAGAATAGAGCGCGCGGAGGTTGTCTTCGGTGACGTCGGTGGCCTCGTCCGGTGTCTCCATCACGGTGCCGCGGCCAAAGATCGCTGCAGAGGCCCACGTGCCGATGACAATGAGGGCGAGCAGGACCACGATGAGCAAAATCCAGGACATCATGCGCTAAATCCTACCCATCAGCGGCGGGCGCTGCGCCACCGGTCCAATCACCCCGGCGCGCGACAGGATGGTGCCGGCCACCACCTCCGCCATCGGCGCGAGTTCGACCAGCGGGCGGTTGCGGTGGGTGCGCGTGCCCAGCTCCACCTCGGCGATGGCGTGGGCGCCGTGGCGCTGGGCGACGTCTATGAGCAGCCCCGCCTCCACCCCATAGCCGTCGACGAAGGGCAGCTGCCGCGCGGTGTCTCGCCGCAGCGCGTACTCCCCGCCCAGCGGCTGGTCAATGTGGCCGAGCTCCGGGAAGAACTGCCGCAGCAGCGGCTTGGCCGTGAGCTCCGTGACGCGCCCGCCGCCGGTGGGCCGACCCTGGAAGCTGCGCCGGTAGCGCGCTTTGACCAGCTGCACGTGCGGATCCACGAAGGGCTCCGTGAGCGCGGTAACCATCCCCGGGGCGGCGGATTCGAGGTCGGCGTCCACGAAGACCACGATGTCGCTCGTGGCTGCCGCGACCCCGCGCCAGAGTGACTCGCCCTTGCCCGGGCGCGGAGTCTCTTCCAGGATGTCGCGCCAGTTGCGCACGGTGGCGCCGGCGGCAGTGGCCTCGGCGGCGGTGGCATCCTCCGAGTCGGCATCGATCACCAACACCTCATCGGGCCCGTCCGCCAGGCAAGCGCGCACCACGTGCGCGACGGTGGCTTCCTCATTCAGCGCCGGGATAATGACGGAAACGCTCATGCCAGCCCGCGGGTGGTCTCCAGCGGAGCCATCTCGCCCTGGATGGCGGCGGTCATGCGGATGACGTCGAGCGTCGGCCCCACCTCGTGCACGCGGAAGGCGGCCACGCCGCGCGCGGCCGACCAGGCAGTGGCAGCCAGGGTGCCGGGCACGCGCTGGGCGACGTCCCTACCTACCGTCTCGCCCACGAAGTCCTTATTCGACAGCGCCATGAGCACCGGCCAGCCGGTGGCCACGAGCTCGTCGACGCGCCGCAACAGCTCCAGGCCGTGGAAGGTGTTCTTGCCAAAGTCGTGGGTGGGGTCGATGAAGGTCAGCTCCTCCGGACACCCCAGCCCGGCCGCGCGCTCCGCTAGCCGCGTGGTCTCCGCGATGACGTCCGCCACCACGTCGTCGAAGTGCACGCGGTGCGGGCGGGTGCGCGGGACTACCCCGCCGGTATGCGAGCACACGTAGCCCACCTGTTTGTCGCCGGCGACCTCGATGAGCTCCGGGTCCCAGCCGGCCCACGTGTCGTTGACAAGCCCGGCGCCGGCGGCAATGGCCGCCTCCGCCACCGGTGCGCGCCACGTGTCCACGGAAATCAGCGCCTCCGGGTGGCGGCGGTGCAGCTCCGCGATGGTCGGGACGACCCGGTCGATTTCCTCCGCTGCGTCCACGTGTTCGCCTGGACCGGCCTTGACACCGCCAATGTCGATGATCGAGGCGCCGTCGGCAAGCGCCTGCTCCCCTCGTTGAACGGCGGGGTCAAGCTCAAAAGTCGCCCCCTTGTCGTAAAAGGAGTCCGGTGTGCGGTTGACAATCGCCATGACCTGGGCAAGGCCGCGGTCGGGGCTCACTTGGCCCCTTCCTCGCGCAGGCGCTTGTCCGACATGACCTTGTGGGAGGCCAGGATGTGGGCCAGTGCCTCGTCCGGATCGTCGGTGATGAGGAAGAGATCGAGGTCGTCTTCGCTGATGAAGCCGCCTTCCGCTAGGGTGCTCTTCATCCACTCCACCAGGCCGGACCAGTAGTCACGCCCCATGAGCACGATGGGATAGTTGGTCACCTTGCCGGTCTGGACCATGCACATGACCTCGAAGAACTCATCCATGGTGCCCATGCCGCCCGGCAGGCAGATGAAGGCCTGGGAGTACTTGAGGAACATGGTCTTGCGCGCGAAGAAGTAGCGGAAGTTCAGGCCCAAGTCCACGTAGGGGTTGAGCCCCTGCTCGTGCGGCAGCTCAATGCCCAGGCCCACGGAGAGCCCGCCGGCCTCGTGCGCGCCGCGGTTGGCGGCCTCCATGATTCCGGGGCCGCCGCCGGTAATGACGGCGTACTGGGCCTCCGCTAGGCGACGCCCCATGGCCACGCCCAGCTCGTAGTTCGGATCACCCTCCTTCGAGCGCGCGGAGCCAAAGACGGTGACGGCCTTCGGCAGCTTAGCCAAGGCATCAAAACCGTCGACGAACTCGCCCTGGATGCGCAACACGCGCCACGGATCGGCGTGCTGCCACTCGTGGTCCGCGCCGGACTGCAGGAGGCGCTGGTCAAAGGTGGAGGACTGCTCGCCGGCGGTGCGAACCAGGAGGGGGCCGCGCAGGGTGCGGATTTGCTCAGGCGTCATGGTGTTTATCCCTTCAGGTAGGTCAAGAGAGCGTGCGAAACTTCGGTGATCTGAGAGACGGGGACCTGCTCGTCCTTCTTGTGGGCGAAGCCCGGGTCGCCGGCGCCGAAGTTGACGGCCGGGGTTCCCATCTCGGAGAAGCGGGCGACGTCGGTCCAGCCGTACTTGGCGCGGACGTTGCCCCCGACGGCGTCGACAAGCGCCTGCGCCGCAGGCTGCCCCAGGCCGGGCTTGGCGGCGCTGGCAATGTCATCGATCTCGATGCTGACGTTCTCATGCTCGCCGATGACCTCCTTCATGTGCGCCAAGGCCTCCTCCGCCGTGCGATCCGGGGCGAAGCGGAAGTTGACGAACATCCAGGCCTCGTCCGGGAGGGTGTTGGTGGCCACGCCGGCTTCGAGGTGGACGATGTTCATCCCCTCCTTGTAGGTACAGCCGTCAATCTCCACGTCACGCGGCTGGTAGTTCGCCACGTTCAGCATCACCGGCGCCAAGGTGTGGGCGGCGTTGGAGCCCAGCCAGGCGCGGGCCGAATGCGCGCGGGTGCCGTGTGCGGTCACCCGCAGGCGAATCGTGCCCTGGCAGCCGGCCTCAATCATTCCGCCGGAGGGCTCCCCCAGCAGGGCGAGGTCTCCCTCCAGCCACTCCGGGTGCTGCTCCTGCAGATGACCCAGGCCGTTGAACTCGGTGGCGACCTCCTCGCCCTCATAGGCAATCACCGTGAGATCGTGCTTGAGCTCCGCGGAGTCATAGAGCTGCGCGAAGGCGTTGAGGTAGACGGCCATGCCGGACTTCATGTCCACGGTGCCGCAGCCGTACATGGTCTGCCCGTCCTCGGACATGGAGTGCGGCACGTTATCTGCCAGCGGCACGGTGTCGATGTGGCCGGCCAGCACCACGCGGGATTCCAGTCCCCTGGCGGTGCGGGCGCACACGGTGTTGCCGAAGCGCTCCACCTCCACCTTGTCCTGGTCCAGGCCACGCAGGGCCTTCTCGACGGCGTCCGCAATCGCCTCCTCCTCGTGCGAGGGGCTGGGAATATCCACGAGCGCCTTGGTGAGCTCAATAGGGTCGGCAAAAAGATCTAAAGTCACAACCCGCCATGCTAGCGCCCCCGGTGCGAGGCCGCATTGCGTAAAGTACACCTATCTACTTAAAACCACTGTTAAATACTTATTTGTTACTAAAGGTGATCTCCCCATGGCCGCACGATTGAAATCTAGACACCTCACCATGATGGGCCTCGGCTCCGCCGTGGGCGCGGGCCTCTTTCTGGGAGTCGGCCTCGGAATCCAGATCTCCGGCACCTCCGTGCTCCTGTCTTACGCCGTGGCCGGCGCACTTATTGCGCTGGTGATGTGGATGCTGGGAGAAATGGCCGCCGCGCGGCCCTCCCTGGGCGCCTTCTCCACCTACGCGGGCCAGGCCTTCGGGCCATGGGCGCGGTTTACCTTGGGCTGGATCTACTGGTTCATGCTGGTCATGGTCATGGGTGCGGAAATCACCGGCGCCGCCGCCATTATCTCCAGCTGGTTCGGCATCGATCCGTGGATACCGGCCCTTATTGCCGTGGTTTTCTTCGCGGTGGTCAACTTCGCCGCCGTGGGCGGCTTCGGCGAGTTCGAGTTCTGGTTCGCCATCATCAAGGTCGCCACCATCGTGGCCTTCCTCGTGGTCGGCGCGCTCATGGCGCTAGGCATCCTGCCCGGCATGGACCTCTCCCAGGCCGGCACAAACTTCACCGAGAACTTCCTGCCTAACGGCGGCCCCGGCTTCGCCGCCGGACTCCTCGCCGTGGCCTTCGCCTTCGGCGGCATTGAGCTGGTGACCATCGCCGCCGCCGAGTCCGAGGACCCCGCCCACAACGTGGCCACCGCCGTGCGCGCCATCATCGTGCGCATCATGATTTTCTACATCGGCTCCATCGTGGTCATCACCATGGCGCTGCCGTTTAGCTCCATCCAGGACGCCGACGTCGCCGCCGATTCCCCCTTCACCCTGGTTCTCTCCGCCGCCCAAATCCCCTTCGCCGCGGGATTCATGGAGGTCATCATCGCCCTGGCCCTGCTCTCCGCGTTTAACGCGCAGATCTACGCCACCTCGCGCCTGGTCTTCGACATGGCCAAGGACCACAGCGCGCACCACGTCTTCCTCAAGACCAACACCTCCGGCTCCCCCGTGTTCGCGGTACTGCTGTCCATCGTCTTCGCCTTCGCGTCCGTGATTCTGCAGTACTGGAACCCGCCGGGACTACTGGCCTTCCTCTTCAACGCGGTGGGCGGCTGCCTGCTGGTCATCTGGTTCTTCATCGTGGCTTCCTACCTCAAGCTGCACCCGCAGCTCAAGGCCAACGGCGAGCTCACCAGCCTGCGGATGTTCGGGTACCCGTGGCTGCCGTGGCTGTGCGCGCTGGCCCTGGTGGGCCTGACGGTGCTCATGCTCTTCGATCCTTCTGCCCGCAACCAAGTCATCGCTGTGCTCATCCTCACGGTAGGCCTTATCGTGGCCTTCTTCGTGCTACCAGGTACGCGACAGCGCGCGGACTCCCAGTAGCTGCTAGGGTGTGTCCCTATGACTTCTGCATCCGCACGCGGCCTGGCAACCATTACCCACGACGGCACCGTCTTGGACGTGTGGTTTCCCGCTGTTCACACCGATACCCCAGTAGAAACCAGTGGCACCGAGCGCCTGGAGGAAACCCCCCAGCAGTTCGCCGCACTAGTCGGCCCGGACGATGAGCGCGGGGTGGCCCGCATCGCGGTGGAGACTTCCATCAAGGACCTCGACGAGGCCCCGGCCGATACTTACGACGCCTACCTGCGCCTCCACCTCCTCTCCCACCGCGCGGTCAAGCCGCACGGCCTGAACGTGGACGGCATCTTTGGCAAGCTGGCCAACGTGGTGTGGACCAATTACGGCCCGTGCGCCGTCTCCGACTTCCAGATGGTGCGCGGCCGCCTCGCCTCCCGCGGCCCGGTTGTGGTCTACTCCGTGGACAAGTTCCCGCGCATGGTGGACTACGTGGTTCCGTCCGGCGTGCGCATCGGTGACGCCGACCGCGTGCGCCTGGGCGCCCACCTGGCTGAAGGCACCACGGTCATGCACGAAGGCTTCGTCAACTTCAACGCCGGCACCCTCGGCGCCTCCATGGTCGAAGGCCGCATCTCCGCGGGCGTCGTCGTGGGCGACGGCTCCGATATCGGCGGCGGTGCGTCCATCATGGGCACCCTGTCCGGCGGCGGCAAGGAGGTCATCTCCATCGGTGAGCGCTGCCTGCTTGGCGCCAACTCCGGCATTGGCATTTCGCTTGGCGACGACGCCGTGGTCGAAGCTGGCCTCTACGTCACCGCCGGCACCAAGATCGCCGTCCACGGCAAGATTGCTCAGGCGCTCGAGGTTGCCGAGGGCGATACCGTCAAGGGCTCCCAGCTCTCCGGCGTCTCCGGCGTGCTGCTGCGCCGTAACTCCGTGTCCGGCGCCGTGGAGGCCGTGGACTGGAAGTCCGACGCCGTGGCTCTGAACGAGGACCTGCACAAGAACTAAGCACTAGCGCTCCTGAGGCCTCCGTGGGTATCCGCCCGCGGGGGCCTTTGTGTGTGTCGGGGCCCGCCGCTGCCTAGAATGCTAATGGTGACTGCTCAAAACGATTCCTCGACTCGCTCGCACGGAGGCGGCTTCAAGGTCCGCCACCTCACCATGATGGGGCTGGGCTCCACCATCGGTGCGGGCCTGTTCCTCGGTACCGGCGTGGGCATCTCCGCCGCCGGCCCCGCCGTGCTGCTGGCCTACGTTATCGCGGGCTTCCTGGCCATCCTCGTCATGCAGATGCTCGGCGAAATGGGCACGGTCATCCCCGCCTCCGGCTCGTTTTCCGAGTACGCGGAGCACGGCATCGGCCGCTGGGCAGGTTTTACCCAGGGCTGGATTTATTGGCTGGCCACCGTCGCGGTCCTCGGCGCAGAAATCACCGGTGCCGCCGGCTTCATCGGCGCGTGGTTTGACTGCCCGCCGTGGATCCCCGCTGCCGTCTGCGTCGCCCTCTTCGGCGCCATCAACTTGCTGCGCGTGCGCATGTTCGGCGAGTTCGAGTACTGGTTCGCCTTCATCAAGGTCGCGGTCATCGTCGCCTTCCTCATCATCGGCGCGCTGCTCATCTTCGGCCTCCTGCCCGGCCATTCCTTCATCGGCACCGCGGTCTTCCTCGAAGATGGCTTCATGCCCAACGGCTTCGGCGGCGTGGCGGCCGGCCTGCTCGCCGTGGCCTTCGCCTTCGGCGGCATCGAGGTCGTTGCTATCGCCGCTGCCGAATCCGAGGATCCGGAGAGGTCCCTGGTCAATGCCGTGCGCACCACAATTACGCGCATTTCAGTGTTCTACCTGGGCTCCGTGCTCGTCATCACGTTCCTCTTGCCCTACTCGTCGCTCGGCTCCGCGCAGTCCGCCGCCGAGTCGCCTTTCACCATGGTGCTCGAGCGCGCCGGCATCCCGGGCGCTGCCGCCATCATGGAGGTCGTCATCGTGCTGGCACTCCTGTCTGCCTTCAACGCGCAGATCTACGCCTCCTCCCGCATGATGCACTCGCTGGCCTCCCGCGGCGAGGCACCGAAGCTCTTTGCTGCCACCGACAGCCGCGGCGTGCCCACCGCCGCCATCGCGCTGTCCGTCACCTTGTCCGTCATCATGGTCGTGCTCAACTACGCCGACACCGGCTGGCTGTTGTCCTTCATGCTCAACGCCGCCGGCGCGTCCCTGCTCATCGTGTGGGTCTTCATCGCCGTGAGCCAGTTGCGCCTGCGCCGCCAGCTGGAGGCCATCCACCCGCTGCCGGTGCGCATGTGGGCCTTCCCCTACCTCACGTGGTTCGCCCTGGCACTGTTTGCGGCCATCGCGGTGCTCATGCTTACCGACGCCTCCGCCCGCCTCCAGCTCTACTCCGCCACCGCCATGTTC
>OJLL01000131.1_pt1 | contig 24273 bp, 21 predicted proteins | sample 1596941 | NCBI WGS metagenome assembly OJLL01 (sample SAMEA3904689, study PRJEB24821) | metagenome | biome: Builtin; feature: hospital; material: surface | place: USA | collected 2013-08-13 | reverse complement strand
CACGACTGGATCCTGTTCTTCACCAACTTCGGCCGCGTCTACCGCCTCAAGGCCTACGAGCTGCCAGAGGCAGGCCGCACCGCCCGCGGCCAGCACGTGGCCAACCTGCTGGAGTTCCAGCCGGAGGAGAAGATTGCCCAGGTCATCCAGATCCAGTCCTACGAGGACGCTCCCTACCTGGTCCTGGCTACGCAGCAGGGCCGCGTAAAGAAGTCCCGCCTCACCGATTACGAGTCCGCGCGCTCCGCTGGACTCATCGCCATCAACCTCAACGAGGGCGATGCGCTGATCGGCGCTCAGCTGGTCAGCGAGGGCGACGACATCCTGCTCACCTCTGAGCAGGGCCAGGCCATCCGCTTTACTGCCGACGACGACCAGCTCCGCCCGATGGGCCGCGCCACCGCCGGCGTGAAGGGCATGCGCTTCCGCGGCGACGATCAGCTGCTGTCCATGTCCGTGGTCAACGACGGCCAGTTCCTGCTGGTGGCCACCTCCGGCGGCTACGGCAAGCGCACCGCCATCGAGGAGTACACCCCGCAGGGCCGCGGCGGCCTCGGTGTCATGACCTTCAAGTACACCCCGAAGCGCGGCAAGCTCATCTCCGCTATTGCCGTGGAGGAGGACGACGAGATCTTCGCCATCACCTCCGCCGGCGGCGTGGTGCGCACCGAGGTCAACCAGATTCGCCCGAGCTCCCGCGCCACGATGGGCGTGCGCCTGGTCAACCTGGCGGACGACGTTGAGCTGCTCGCCATCGACCGCAACGTGGAGGACGACGGCGAGGAAGATGCCCAAGCGGTGGCGAAGGGCGAGAAGTCCGTGGAAGATGTCCAACAGGAGCACCTGAAGCTTGGCGACGACGCCACTGCCAAGGGCGCTGACAAGGACAGCAGCCAGGACACCACCGAGGGCGAGGAGTAATTCATGATCGGACGAGAGCTTCACCTAGCGCGGATTTCACCCATGTCGGCGTTCCGCGTGGGCTTGGCGATGTCCCTCGTCGGCCTCGTTGCCTGGATCATCGCCGTGTGCCTGCTGTACCTCGGCCTTGACCAGGCGGGGATCTGGGATTCCCTCAACTCGCTCGTGGGCGGTGTCGGCGGTGGCTTCGAGGTCAGCTTCGGCCTCGTGGTCTCAGCCGCCGCGCTCTTCGGGGCTATCGTTGCCGTGCTCATGACCATCTTGGCGCCGATCATGGCCGGCATCTACAACGCAATTGTGGATGTCTTTGGCGGCTTCAAGGTGCGGTTGCAAGAAGAGTCGCGATAGCGCCCTAAATACCGCATATGACCAGGCGATTTGTAATAGATCGCCGGTCGTATGTAGAGTAACTACTCGTTCCGGTCAAGGGCCTATAGCTCAGTCGGTTAGAGCGCATCGCTGATAACGATGAGGTCGCTGGTTCGATTCCAGCTAGGCCCACCACGGAACAATGGGGCATTAGCTCAATTGGTAGAGCATCTGCTTTGCAAGCAGAAGGTCAGGAGTTCGATTCTCCTATGCTCCACAGCATAAGTGGAAGGCGCCCGGCGGAAACGCTGGGCGCCTTTCGCGTTCCCGCCTACCTGGGGGTTAAGGGACCGGAGTAAAGGCACCATTTGGAGACCTCTAGCGGGAAAACCGCAGGTGAATGGATGCGAAAATGTGCAAAAGGTGCTTTTGCTTTGGTCCCAGAGCGGCCGCAGTGGGCTCTAGCGGGTGAAGTACTGCCTTCCCGCTTGGGGATTGGGGATGAGGCGGTCGAGGCTCACCGGTTCCAGGCCCTTCGCGCGTAGCCCGTCGATGACGCAATCAGCGGCATCCACGGTGGTGGCGTGAATGTCGTGCATGAGGACAATGGAGCCGGGCTGGGCGCCGCTCACCGCGGCCTCGCAGACGTGCTCAGAATTGCGGTCCTTCCAGTCCAGGGTGTCGACGGCCCACAGAGCCTCTGCCTGCCCGTTGGTCCGTGCGGCAGCGTCCACAGTGCCGTTGGTGGCACCGTATGGCGGACGCATCCACCGAGGGTTCTCACCCGTCGCTGCCTTGATGGCGGCGGCCCCGGCCTTGATCTCGCCGTCCACCTCGCTGGGGGAGAGCTTGCTGAGCTCGCGGTGGGATGCGGTGTGGTTGCCCACCGTGTGGCCTTCGGCCTTCATGCGGCGCAGCAACTCCGGGTGAGCAGTAGCGCTCGGGGCGAGCACCATGAAGCTGGCGTGGGCGTCCTTGGCCTTCAGGGTATCGAGGAGCTGAGAAGTCAGCTCGCTGGGGCCGTCGTCGTAGGTGATGGCTACGCAGTTGGAACACGTGGCGTCGGCAACCGAGGGAGACTTGGGTGTGGCCGGCCGCGCAGTCGCGTCGGCGGACTGGGTAGTGGAGCGGGCCGGTGCGGGCCGCGAGGAGCCCGCGAAGAGGGGACTGGACTGAAGCTCCTTCGGCAGGGCGGCAAAGGCATCCTGCTCTAGCTGTTCGAGGTCCTCCTGGACGTCGGAAAGCTGCGGCACCTGGGGCGCCTGCAGCTCAGCTGCTGCGGCGGTACCAGGCAGGGCCGTGGATGTCGCGAGGGCAACGGCGAGGGCGGAGCGGACAAGGGCTTTTCTTCGGCGCATGACAACCTTCCACAGACTTTTTCAGACGTCTCATTGTCTGCCCGGTGAAGGTGGTTTATCCCTAGTGACACGCAACTAGGGTGAAAGAATTTAACTACTGAGGTTTAGCCGGGGCTTTTCGCCGGGTGATTTCGTTGCGTTCACCGAGAGGAGTACGCTCTAAAGGCATTGGGGCATTAGCTCAGTTGGTAGAGCGTTGCGTTCGCAATGCAAAGGTCAGGGGTTCGATTCCCCTATGCTCCACAACTGTCATGAGTCGCGACATGCTTGACACACCGGCATCTCAGTTTCTTTCGTTCTGGGGTGCCGGTTTCGCTTTAGTCACATTCTCACTGTGTTCATAGGGCCCCACAGGGTCCCCCGGAGGCGCTGTCGGAGCCTTTCCGGGGATCGTTCCTTAACACTTCCCTAATTTCGGCTTTCTGGGGGCTGTTCGCGCGCTGCCACGAGACACCGCGATGCCGCCCGTGGCGTTGTGTTGTAGCTGCCTAGGTGCGCATCTTTGCCTCGACTACGTACTCGTACCTGCGAGAATGTGGTTCTTGTTGGGAGCAGTGTGGTGACGGGAGTTATGTACGGGGCTGGGCGTGGGGGCTGGCCTGGTGTCGCGCCATAATGCTGCGCGGATGTCAAGTGGATTTTTCGTGTCTGGTGCCGTGAAACACCAGCTCCTGGGGTTTTGTTGGCCGGGCTCTGGAGGCTCCTTTAGTCCCGTTGAAGCTAGATAGTTCATTAAATAACCTTCTGCCTCGGATCCACTCTCTATCGTGAAAGGAAAACTCGCATGGATCAGATCAACAAGATTCTCAAGCAGCTCAACTCCGGAAACATCCAAGAAATTGCAGCCGCCATCGTGGCCATCATCGCCGCCGTCAGCACCATCGCGGGCTTGGTCAGCTCCGGCGATCTCTCCAGCAGCAACTCGGGCACCTCCGCCAGCTCCCCGGCGGCGGGGTCGAACAATACGGCAACCAAGTCCATGCCCGCCACGGATACGTGGGTGTGGACAAATGGCCGTGGTGACAGCAACACTCAGGTCAGCATTAACGGCAAGACCTACAGCAACTCTTTCGTCAACACCTATTCCGAAACCACTCAGGATTCCTACTGGATTCGTCCGAACCGCAACGACCCGGATGTCGAGTTCAAGTACCTCACCGCTACTCTCGGCTTTGACGACAACACGCTGAAGAATCAGCGCCCCGCCTACGTGCGCGTCCAGGCAGAAGTTGGTGGCAAGCAGGTGCTGAATGAGATTGTCCGTCCGGGCCAGGTCAAAAACATTCGGTTCGATATCGCTCGCTATTCCTCCGGCGCGAGCAAGAACATCGACTTCCGGCTCACCGGCTATGACTCCAAGAACGTCGAGGCCCCCATCGGTGGCATCGCCATTGCCAACCCGCAGCTGCACTACTAAAGAGGACTAAGTAGGCACTACGAACAAAGCGGACCGGGGGCTACTGCAGCGAGTCGCTGAAGCGCTTCACCAGCACCTCGTGGCCGCGGCCGTGGCCCACCGGCTCGAAGCCAAGGTGCAGATAGAGGCGGTGTGCCCGCGTGTTATCTTCGGCGACCGAAAGTGAGATGCCGGGGGCGTTCATCTCGCGGGCGAGGACCGTGCAGGCGTCGAGAAGCATGGTGCCCACACCCTGGCTGCGGAAGCGGGGTTCGACGGCGAGGGCGACCTCAGGGATGCCCTCAGCCACATGTCCGTAGCCGTGGCGCTCGGCGGTGCCCCAGTTGAGCCAGGCGCCGCCTGCCGGCACGTTCCCCTCCCAGGCAATGAACCCGCCGCGGGAGGGCTCCCAGCCGCCCAGGTAATAGTCAAAGTCCGCGTCGAACTCCGCGGGCAGCTCCTTGAACTCGTCACCAAAGGTGTCGGTGAGGAAGTTCAGGCGGGCGAGATAAGTGCGGTCGGCGTCGGTGAGGGAGAGTAATTGCATACCTCCCAGAATACGAGCTAGTCGCCGTGCTCCTTAGCGCTAGGATCTCGGCGTGCTCTGAAGGGGGGTTAGGACAGGTGGTAGTTGTCCACGTCGTAGCCGTTGAACTCACGAATCACGCCGTAATCATCCACCGAATGAAAGGTGGTGCCGTTCTCAATGGCGAAACGGAGGTTGTCCACGCGGGGGGACGGGTCCCCCGCCACGGCGCCCGCCGGGAAGTAGAAGGTGTCCCCACCTTTGAGCTTGACTACGAGGGACTCGAAGCTCACGCCTTATCTCCTTGGTGCTGACAAAAATCGATTACTCGACATTCCAATAAAACCCACACAATGTGCGAGCATAAAAATGCGCGCGGGCACCAACCCTTTAAGAGGATCGATGCCGGTTACTAGAATTGAATCAGTTTGCCCACGTGGGGGCAAAGAGTTGAGATCAAGACAACGTAAACCCTCCCCCCAAAGGCGGGGAGAGGGTTGTGGGGATCCGGGGGATCCGGTTCGCGGAGGCGCCGCTTAGTCGGCAGTACTAGTTGTCCTCGTCAGTACGCAGGCGGTGCTTGCCCTCAGCCTCGTGGTCATCGGTGAGGCGGGTGGTGTCAGCACCTTCGCTATCGGCGTTGCTGACCTCGATCTCGGTTTCGATGGCGTCCCGGATGGCGTTTTCTTCCTCGCGGTGCTGAGCCAGCTGCTCATCCAGGGAGCCCAGCAGCTCCTCGTCGCGCTCGACCACGCCGTCCTCTGCCAGATCGGAGGTGTGGGTAGGAACGGCGTTGGCGCCGGCAGTGGTTGCCGTGGCCGCGGGGGCCTTGGCGTCATCCTCCGTGGTGGAGGTGTAGACCAAGGTGGAGCCCTGCGGGGCGGTGGTGGACGGGGTGGCAAAGTCCTCCACGCGCGGCGGGACCTCGGACTCCTTCTGCTTCTTCTGGGTGAAGAAGTAGTACACGCCACCGGCCACGGCGGCGAAGGCAGCCACGATGGCGGAGATCAGCCAGACCTTCGAGCCCTTCTTCTGCTCCTTGCGGGAGAGCTTCTGGGCGCGCTTCTTGGCCTTCTTCTGCACCTTGGCGGACTTCTTGGAGGCCTTCTTGCGGGCCTGGGCCGCCTTCTTCTCGGCGTTCTTCTGGGCCTTGCTCAGGCGCTTCGAGGCGGTCTCCTGGGCATCGGTGGCGGCAGCAGAAATCTTCTCGGTGGCCTCGTCGCTGTGCTCCTTGAGCTGCTCCAGGGCGCGCTCGAGGCGGGCGTGCGCCGCCTTGGTCACGGCGCCGGCCTCACGGCGGGCCTCCGGGAACCAGTCATTATCGCGCTCGTCCATCCGGGCGGCAGCGGTCTCGAGCACGGTGTACGCGTCACGCGCCTTCTCCTCGCGGTAGTCCTTGAGGCGGCTGCGCAGGGAGGAAGCCACGTTGAGCACTGTGTTCAGGGCGGTGGGATTCATGATGGGGCAGGCGCTCCTTATCTGGGTTTAGCCTAAGTCTCTCTCATTACATTCGGGAACTCTTCACCAGCGTAGTGGCGCTGCGCACGGCCCGCCACCACGTGTGGGGAGCAGCAACCGCGCGCCGAAATAGACAGCTTTGTACGGAACGCGGCGATTTTATTCACTTGGCTTTTGGCGTAACGGTGCAGCTAAGTGCCTCGGAATGGTAATACTAAAGCCCAGGCGCCTATCGCAGAAATGAACAGCTTGGTACGTTTTTTCGCAACAGCACAGAACAGTTACCCAGATGACCTGCAGAGGAGGTGAGCATGTCCCCGAGGATGTCCGCGTCGGCACCACTAGACCAAATCAGCGAAGATACACCCGAGCGCGCCGCGCGCCCCGCCTTGTCCTTCGAGGTGATCCCGCCGCGGCACGACGCCGACGCCGCCAAGATCGACCGTTTGCTTGCCACACTGACCGCCTATCACCCCGACTACATCGCGGTGACCAGCTCGCAGCGCTCCGGGTGGCTGGACGGCACCGCCGCCTTCATTGAGAAGATCTCCCGCGATACCTCCATGCGCCCGCTGGCCCACCTGGCCTGCACTGCCGGTACCGAGGAAGAACTCGAGGCCTGGATTGAGCGCCTGGTGGACGCCGGCGTGCGCGGCCTTCTTGCCCTCCGCGGTGACTTGCCCGAGGGCGGTATGCCCGAAGGCCACCTGCCGCACGCAGATTCCCTGGTCCGGCTCATCCGCCGCTGGGAGTCCGCCCGCGTGGCGCGCCTTGCCGCCGGCCGCTTGGCCGTCGGTGTGGCCTGCTACCCCAGCGGCCACGCGGAATCCGCCACCCCGGACGAGGACCTCGATGTCCTCCTGGCCAAGCAGCGCCTCGGCGCGGACTTCGCCATCACCCAACTCTTCTTCGACGCGGAGGATTACGTCCGCTTCGCCGAGCGCGCCCGGCTGGCCGGGGTGAGGATCCCGCTCATCCCGGGAATCATGCCGATGATCAGCCGGGCCCGGGTGGAGCGAATGTGCCAGCTGTCCGGGCTGGACGCCCCCCGGGGCGTGCTGGACCAGCTCGCGGCAGCGACCTCCCCGGAGGAAGAAAAAGAAATAGGCATGCAGCTTACAGCCGCGTTGGCCCAAGCCGTCCTGCGGGCCGGTGCCGACGGGCTGCACATCTACACGCACAACAATCCTGACATTACGACTGACCTGCTTAACCGAATTGGAGTGACACCATGACTGCACCATTCCCCAAGGCCACCATTGAGGGCTATCCGCGCGTAGGCGCCCACCGCGAGCTCAAGCGCGCGCTGGAGTCTTACTGGTCCGGCAAGATTGACGCCGAGACCTTCGAGTCCGCCGCGCACTCCCTGCGCCTGGACACCTACGCCCGCCTCAAGGACCTGGGACTGAGCGAGGACTATGCCATCCCGGCCGATGTCGCTTACTACGACCATGTTCTCGAGACCGCCCTGACCGTGGGGGCCGTCGAGGGCGAGAGCCTGGACGACGAGTTCACTCTGGCCCGTGGCAACAAGGACACCGCGCCGCTGGAGATGACCAAGTGGTTCGACACCAATTACCACTACATCGTCCCGGAAATCGCTGACGAGCAGTCCTTTACTGCCCGCCCGCAGCGCGTGCTCAAGATCGTGGAGGAGGCCCGCGCCGCTGGCCATGCCGTGCGCCCGGTGCTCGTGGGCCCGGTGACCCTTCTGGCCCTGTCCAAGCAGGCAGAGGGCGCCACCACGCAGCCGCTCGACCGCCTCGACGAGCTGGTGGAGTCCTACCTCACCGTGCTGGCCGCGCTTCACGACGCCAACGTGGAGTGGATCCAGCTGGCAGAACCGGCCCTGGTTGCTGACCTCGCCGCGGCTGACGACGCCACCCTCGCCGCCGCCCTCAAGACCGCTTACGGCCGCATCCTCGGTGCCGAGAAGCGCCCGCAGGTCTACCTCACCTCGCCGTATGGTTCCCTCAACGCGGGCCTCGACGCCATTGCCGAGCTCAAGCCGGAGGCCACCCAGGTCGACCTTTCCGTGGGCACGCTGGCTCTGGACAACTCCTACCTGGAGCGCGTCGCCAAGCTCGCCGAGGCAACCCACCTCGCCGCCGGCCTTGTCGATGGCCGCAACGTCTGGGCTGCCAACCTGCGCGACCTGCGCGAGAAGCTCGAGACCCTGGGTGACGGCGTGAGCGTGACCACCTCCGTGTCCCTGCAGCACGTGCCGCACACCGTGGAGGCAGAGACCTCCCTGCCGGTCGATGTGGCCACCTGGTTCGCCTTCGCCGACGAGAAGGTCCGCGAGGTCGTCGCACTGGCCGCCGGCCCCCTCGACGCCCCGGATGCCTACGCTCAGGCCGACCGCGCCGTGCGCACCCGTGCCGAGTCCTCCCGCACCCACAACCAGGCCGTGCAGGATCGCACCGCGCAGCTGCCGGAGGGCCAGGTCCAGCGCCAGCCGGAGTTCGCGGAGCGCAACAAGGCGCAGGAGTCCCTCGGCCTGCCGGTCCTGCCGACCACCACCATTGGCTCCTTCCCGCAGACCTCCGAGATTCGCGCCGCGCGTGCCGCTCACCGCAAGGGCGAGCTGTCCGACGCCGACTACACCGAAGCCCTGCGCAAGGAAGTCACCAGCGTCATCGAGCTGCAGGAGCGCCTGGGCTTGGACGTCCTGGTCCACGGCGAGCCGGAGCGCAACGACATGGTGCAGTACTTCGCCGAGCTTCTCGACGGCTTCGTGGTCACCGAGAACGGCTGGGTCCAGTCCTACGGCTCCCGTTGCACCCGTCCGCCGATCGTCGTCGGCGACATCTCCCGCCCGGAGGCCATGACCACCGAGTGGGCGAAGTTCGCCCAGTCTCAGTCTGACAAGCACGTCAAGGGCATGCTCACCGGCCCGGTAACCATCCTGGCCTGGTCCTTCGTGCGCGACGACGTCCACCAGTCCGTCTCCGCCGACCAGCTGGGCGTCGCGCTGGCCGACGAAGTCCGCGACCTCGAGGACGCCGGCATCGACATCATCCAGATCGACGAGCCCGCACTCCGCGAGCTGCTGCCGCTGCGCGAGCAGGACCGCAAGGCTTACCTCGATTGGGCCGTGCGCTCCTTCCGCGTGGTTTCGTTGCAGGCGAAGCCTGCAACCCAGATCCACACCCACCTCTGCTACTCGGAGTTCGGCCAGATCATCGACGCCGTCGCCGGCCTCGACGCCGACGTCACCTCCATCGAGGCGGCTCGCTCCCGCATGGAGCTCCTCGAGGACATCGATGAGAAGTTCCACTCCGAGATTGGCCCGGGCATCTACGACATCCACTCGCCGCGCATTCCGTCCGTGGCGGAGATGGCCGAGCTCATCCGCGCCGCTCTCAAGCATGTCCCGGTGGAGCGCCTGTGGGTCAACCCGGACTGCGGCCTGAAGACCCGCGGCTACGAGGAGACCGAGGCCTCCCTGCGCAACCTGGTTCTCGCCCGTGACGAGGTCCGCGCCAGCCTCTAAGCGCTAGCGCCTCGCGCGCACTAGGTCTTAAGCCCTCCCCCCCTCGGGGAGGGCTTTTGCCCGTTGTGCAGTGCTTGCTACAGCGCTGCGAAGTCCAGTGCTTCCAGCTCTGCCAACGAGGAGATATCGCCGCCCCCAGAGCGGTCGAGGTGCAGTGCCTTCAGGCCCGCTGCCCGGGCGCCCTCCACATCGTTGGCCAGGGAATCACCCACCATGAGGGTGGAGTCTGGCTCCGCGCCCAGCCGCCGGCAGGCCTCGAGGTAGGACTGCGGATGCGGCTTCGGGTGGCCCATCTCAACGGTGGGAAAGAGTTTTACCTCGGGCAGATCGAGTGCGCCCGCCTGCAGTTTGCCCAGCTGCATCTCACGGGCACCGTTGGTGAGAATGCCGACCTGGAAACCCTGCGCCAGGACGTAGTGGAGGGCCAGAAGGGCGTCGTCAAAGGCACGCCAGTGCCGCTCGTAGGCGGCCAGGTACGTGTCGTATTCTGCCAGCGCCTCCTGCTCCGACATGTCCGGCCGGCCGAGGAACTCGCGGCAGCGCCCTATGCGCTGGCCCTGGTGGCTGACCTCACCGCGCTCGTAGGCGGCGAACCATTTCTTCTCACACTCGGCGAAGCGCTGCTGGTGACCTCCCGGAAGCCAGTCTTCTACAGCCGCATGCATGGCGGAGGCGTGGTCCATGAGGGTGTCATCAAGGTCGAAGAGAACGGCGCGGATCATGAGTGCAACCCTACGCAGATCGCTGACAGCGTCGCGGCGCAACGGCGAGGTGGAGGAAAATTCCATACAATGGCAGGCATGACTCAGAAGACCGCAACTGCAACGATGCACACCAACCACGGTGACATTGTTATCGACCTGTTCGGTAACCACGCACCGGTAACGGTGGAGAACTTCATCGGCCTGGCTAAGGGCGAGAAGGACTACACCACTCAGAACGCAAAGGGCGAGCAGTCCGGCCCGTTCTACGATGGCGCTATCTTCCACCGCATCATCGATAACTTCATGATCCAGGGCGGCGACCCGACCGGCACCGGCCGCGGTGGCCCGGGCTACCAGTTCCAGGACGAGTTCCACCCGGAGCTGCAGTTCGACCGCCCATTCCTGCTGGCCATGGCCAATGCTGGCCCAGGCACCAACGGCTCCCAGTTCTTCATCACCGTGGCGCCGACCCCGCACCTGAACAACCACCACACCATCTTCGGTGAGGTCACCGACAAGGCTTCCCAGGAAGTCGTGTCCAAGATTGCGAAGGTCTCCACCGACCGCATGGACCGTCCTGCTGAGGACGTTGTCATCGAGTCCATCGAGATCGCCTAAGCGCTTTCGCGCTCATCCCCAAGCCCGCTGCCACGCAACGTGGTGGCGGGCTTGATGCGTTTTAAGGAGCCTTAATGAAGAACTATGTGAAGTCAGCGCCGGCCACCACGGTGTTCATGGTCCTGTGCATCGGCGCGTGGCTGACTACCGCCGTGCAGGCGAAGTCCCTGTCAGACCCCTTCTATCTCAGCCAAATGGCACAGGACTGGGCACTGTGGGGCCCGGACGTGGCCAGCCGGCCGTATTCGGTGCTCACGGCCGGCTTTATGCATCTCGACGCCGGGCACCTTCTGGTCAACATGGTGATGTTGCTGTTTGTGGGCAGGGAGGTCGAGCGCGCGCTCGGCAGCGTGCTCTATGCCGCGGCCTACCTTATTTCTGTAGTGGGCTCTTCGGCGGCGGTGCTGTGGATGGACTTTGGCACGCCCACGGTGGGTGCCTCGGGCGCGCTATTTGCACTGATGGGCTTACTCATTGGTGTCTACCGCAGCCGCGGCCTGAACTTGCGCGCGCCCGTGGTGCTCGTGGTAGCGAATGTCATTTATAGCTTCATCGCAGAGAACGTGTCGGTGTGGGGACATGTGGGCGGTTTGCTCACAGGTCTGGTGCTCGCTCCCTTCGTGTTTCGCCAGCGGTCCTGGGTGCGCTGGTTGGGAATTGAAATTACAGGAGTGGCGGTTGCCGTCCTGGCGGCCCTGCGAGCTGGGCTTTGGGGATAACTCGGGCGTGTTATTCACCAAAACCTTTGTGCGAAAGTTATCCACACCAGTTATCCACATTGTGGATAACTACATTCTTGTAATTCCCCGAACACCTGGGCCAAGAAACCCGCAGATCAGCAGGTGAATCGCGGTCGATTGCAGTTTTTGAACGCCCTGTGGGGAGCGTGAAAACACTTATCCACAGGCTGTGGAGAAGAACTGTGGAATTCGATTTTCACAGAGTTATCCCCAGCCTGTGGATAACTTTATACCCATGGTGTTGACACTGTGGGCGCTGTGGAGGGCCTGTGGAAAATGCCAAAACGACAACCACGGGCGAAAGCGCGAATGATCTGTAGCGATCTGAATCGACTTTCGCCCGTGTGCGGGATGGGGTGTCAGTGGCTAGCTAGTTTCCTACGCCGCCCAGGATTTTGGTTACTAGGTTGAGGCGCGTGGAAGCCCCGAACTCGGTGATGAGGCGGGAGACGTGCTTCTTCACGGCGGACTCGGAGTAGCCCGTGGCCGTGGCAATCTCGGAGTTGGAGTTGCCGGCCAAGAGAAGCTTGAGCACCGCAACCTCTGCCTCTGGGAGGTCGTGGCCTTCGATCGCGGCTGCTACCGGGTCGCGGGGCGCGGCGGGTTGGCCAATGTAGTCGACCAAGCGGTGCATGGCGGCGGGGGCGACGACGGTGCCGCCCTCCATGGCCTCACGGACAGCTTCGATGATGGAGCGCGGGCGCTGATTCTTCAGGATGTAGCCAGCGCCGCCGGCGCGCAGGATCTTCAGCATCGTGTCGTCCGAATCGAACGCCGTGACAGCTAAGAACGTCGGCGGATTCGGCGCGGAATTGAGGTGCTTGAGGAGGGTAATGCCGTCCATCTGCGGCATGTGGATATCAGCCAACACGAGATCCGGCTTGGTCTCTTCGAGCTGAGCCAAGCAGTCGGCACCGTTGGTTGCTTCACCGACCACCGTGATGTCTGAGGCGGTCTGGAAATAGATGCGGAAGGACGAGCGGACAAGCTCGTCATCATCCACAAGAAAGACCCGAATACTCATGGGAGATACGTGGTCACAAGGTTCGAGGGCGTGGTACTAGCCCCCGCACCACCAACGCTGCGGGCTGGTGGAGCAGCGGAACTCGTCAGCGAAATCCTCGGCGAACGAGCTGTAAAAGCCGAAGCCGGTGGACTCGGACTCGTTGACGGTGGTGGTTTCAGCAGTGGTGGACTCGGCAGCGGCGGCGGTCTCAGACGCACCGGCGACGGGTGCGGAGAACAGGGCCAGCGCTGCGGTGGCAATAGCAAGAGAAGTGCGCATATGTGACCTTTATATTCAAGGATCGAAAGATTACTGCACTACTCTACCGTATTTTCCGCAAACTAGCAGCGGGAAGGCTCAGGCGTGTGACCCATTGCTCGCCTTCCTTGCCGCTGCCAAAGGTGCCCTGCGCCCGGCGCACGCGGCGGGCGATTTCCCCCAGACCCAGGCGCGTGGTCATGTATTCGCGGGACTGGCGTTGCGCAATATCGGACTTAATGCACAGGTTAAGGGTCTTGGCGGACCCGGTAGCTTCAATGACCACCCGGGACTGGGGCACGGCGTACTTGAGGATGTTCACCGCGAGCTCCGAAAGAACAAGCTCCAGTTTTTGTGGGAGCGCCTGTTGGCCGATCTTGCCAAGCTCAACGTGCGGCTCGCAGTGGAAGCCATGGCTGCTGAGGAAACTGATCATGGTTTCAAGATCCTCATCGAGAGACTTCACGCCCTTGGTGACGGACTCGTTCTTCATCACGCGCAGCAGGTCGCGGACCTCGCCCATGGCCTTGCGGGCGTCGTCCGCGATCGCCTCGGCGGTGTCTGCGGGGCCGGGGTCGGTCTGGGTGAGCGCGAGCGTTTCCGAGCGCATGATCACGGAAGTCAAGGTTGCCGCCACGGAATCATGCAGGGCGGTCATGAGGGATTCGCGCTCGGCGGCGGCGCGCTCTTCGGCGGCGATGCGTTGGTCGCGTGCGCGTCGGATAACTGCGCCGATGACGATCGCCGCGGCGTAAAGAATGGCAGGTAGCGCGATACTCAGAGGGTCGATGCCCCGGAACATGCCGTCGGTGGGGTCGATGGCGACCACCAGCGTGAGCACGACCGCGGGAATGATTGCCCACACCCAGCGCTTATAAAACGCCACGATGCCCACGATGACGGGACTCCACGCTAGCAGGAGGAAGGAGCGCCAGTCTGGGTACCAGATGGTGACAGCAAAAAGCGCACCGTACAAGCCGGCCGCCACGAAGGGGCGGCTGACGGCCAGCGGCGTGAGACACACGCTGAGGCCCGCGAGTACGAGTGCGCCCGCAGAAAGGGAGGAGTTGTTCACCGTGACAGTCAGCATCACCAAGATGATGCAGCCGGCACCGGCGATGCTGTAAAACCGCGAAGATTTCATCGCTGCACAGCCCGAACGCTCCGAAGGGCGGAGTTTAGCGCCAACCCATCGTCATCAGCAGGCCGATGATGGCCAGGCCGAAGCCGATGCCGTAGTTCCACGGGCCGAGTTCCTGCATGAACGGGATGGACTCGCCGGCCAAGTAGTTCACCACGAGCCACAGCAGGCCGATGAGCATGAGGCCCAGCATGATGGCGATGTACCACTTCGGGGTGCCCTCCGCATTGATCTTGACCGGCGTGCGGTTCGTAGCAGAGCTGGAGGATTGCGGAAGAGAGGAACCTTCCGTGATCTTGGACTTTGGCATTATTACACCTTTAGGGAGGGGGAAATGTCTCTTTATCTGAGGGATACCTTAGCAGCACGCCCCCGTACAGCACGAGGTGCCACCGTGGGGTCGTGCTGGCCGGGGGCGTGTGTCGAGCGCCAGGAGCGGGAGCTACTGGGGCAACAGGGCCGCAGGGTCCAGCTGCCAGAAGCGGACGTGAATGGTGGCGTCCTTGCGGATGGTGTCGCCGTGATTGGTGGAGGCCCACCCAATCTTGTCGGCGTCAATCGGGTTCGTCGTGGGGATGCGCTCACCCACGTCGAGGGAACCGGTCCAGCCCTTGGCGCGCAGCGCGGACTCGGCGTCCGCCTGCGTGGAATGCAGCAGGTCAGGCGCCTGGATCATCATGCCATTGGACACCTCCAGGTTCACCGTGGAGCCCTTGGGCAGCTTCCGATCCTTCTCCGCCACGGAGAGGACCTGTCCCTCCTGCTTCTCGGAGTCGATGGACGTGACGTTGACCTCGAAGTCCATGGAGGACAGCATCTCTACCGCGCTGTCCCGATCCATGCCGGCGACGTCCGGGACGCTGACTTCCTTCTGGCCCTTGGACACCGTCAGGCGCACCTTCGAGCCCTTCGCCAGCTGTGTGCCGCCGGACGGGTTCTGCGAGATGACCTCGCCGGCGGGGGCGTCGTCGTTGACTTCCTTGACGTCGTCGTCGAGCTCCAGGGAGGCGTCGCCAAGCGCCTGCACTGCCTGCTCCTGCGTCATGCCGGTGACATCGGGGACGTCGACAAGCTCCTTGCCGGAGGAAACGGTGAGCGTGACCGTGGAGTTCTTCTGCAGCTCCGAGCCCTCCGCCGGGTTGATGCGGATGACCTTGCCGCGGGCAATATCCGGGTTCGGCTCTTCATTCACCGTCACCAGCAGGCCGAGCTTTTCCAGCTCTTGGACCACCTCGTTGCGCGGGCGGTCCGCCACCTTCGGCACGGTGACCATCTCGGTCTTCCGCTCGGCTTCGCGCTGCGCCTGTTCCTGCTCGTGCTCCTGTTGCTTGGAGCTGTCCCAGAAGTCCCACGCAAAGTAGCCGATGATGGCCAGCAGCGCGGCGGCCAGGAGTGCTGCCAGCCACTTCAGGCCGGAGCCGCCCTCCTCGTCCTCCGGGGAGGGGCGGGTCGACGCCACCGGCGCGCGGTGCTGCGCGGAAACTGGCGCCACCATGGTGGTGGGGTGATCGTCCTCGCCCACGTGGGAGCGCGCCGCCTCCGGCAGCTGGCCGCGGGATAGCAGGTCAAGGTCGTTGCCCATTTCCCATGCTGCCTGGTAGCGGTCGGCCGGGTGCTTGGCCATGGCGGTGAGTACCACCGCATCCACGTTGAGGCGCTGCTGCTGCGACAGGTTCTGATCCGCAATGAGCTCCGACGGCGGGGTGGGATCTTCCTGCACGTGCTGGTACGCCACCGCAAAGGGGGTCTCGCCCTCGAAGGGGGTGCGCCCCGTGACGGCTTCATACATGACGCAGCCGAGGGCGTAGACGTCCGAGCGGGCGTCGGCAGGCTTGCCCCGGGCTTGTTCGGGGGAGAGGTACTGCGCGGTGCCGATCACGGCGGAGGTCTGGGTCATCGCGGACGTCGAATCATCGAGCGCCCGGGCGATGCCGAAGTCCATCACCTTCACCTGGCCGGTGTTGGTGAGCATGATGTTGGCCGGCTTGATATCGCGGTGAATGATGCCCGCCTCGTGGGAGGCCTGCAGGGCATCCGCCACCGGCTTGAGCACGCGGGCGGCCTCCTCCACCGGCATGGGGCCGTCCTCCCGGATGATGTCCCGCAAGGTGCGGCCCTGGACGTACTCCATGACGATGTAGGGCACCGCCAGGCCGTCGACGTCCTTCTCGCCGGTATCGAAAACGGCGACGATGTTGGGGTGGTTCAGCTTGCCCGAGTTCTGGGCCTCGCGGCGGAAGCGCTCACGGAAGTTGACGTCCCGCGCCATGTCGGGGCGCAGCATCTTCACGGCGACGGTGCGGCCCAAGACAGAGTCGTCGGCCTCGTACACCTCTGACATGCCACCGGAGCCGATGGACTGACGCAGATGGTAGCGATCACTGACCATGGTGCTTACTGGCCTCCCTGTAGTGCGGAATCTTCGGTGGGGTCGCCCTGTGAGTTTAGTGCGATCCCGGAGACTGGGCTGTCATTGACCTGCGGTTGGGTCTCCTCCGGGGCCGGGGCCTCCTCCGTGGGCTGCTCCACGTGGGTCGGCTGCACCGGCTTCTGCGAGGCGCGCGTGGGGTGGGGCTGCTCGCTTGGCGACGTCTCCGGGGCCACCGAGTGCGTCGTCGTCACCGTGACCTGGGTGGGGCTGTCCTCCACGGTGGTGGTCTCCGCCGCGGTGGTCTCTTCTGCCGGATCCTCCTCCGTCGTCTCCGGGGTGACGGTCTCGGTGACGATGATCTCGGTGGGCTGGTCCGGGGTGGAGGGCACGGCCGGGTCGGTGGTGGCGGAGGAATCGGAGAAGAACTTATAGCCCATCAGCCCGATAGCCACGAGCGCGGCGATGGCCACGGCGATGAGCAGGCCCACGCCGAAGCCGCCCTTCTTCTTTTTCTGTGGCGCCTGCGGCGGCTGGGGGCGCGCCGGGGCAGGCGGCTGCGCGGCTCCGGCCTGTGCGCCGGTAGGCGGGACGGCCGGGTGCACCGTGGTGGGGTTGGCCATGCTGGCCAGCATTTCCGTGGACGCGGAGGGGGAGGGCTCGGCGGCCAGCGGCGCGAGTGCCGCGGACTTGGGCTGCGGCGGGCGCTGGCCCTGGCGCACGGCGGAGATGGCGTTGGTGAACTCGTTGCCGTCGGCAAAGCGGGTGCCCGGGTCCTTGCGGAGGGCCATGCCGATGAGCTCGCGGGCGGGCGCGCTAATCGACGTCGACAAGGGCTCCGGCGCCTGACTAATGTGCGCCAGCGCCACCGATACCGAGGAGTCTCCCGTAAAGGGACGCTTGCCCGCCAGCATCTCGTAGCCCACCACGCCCAGCGAGTACACGTCCGAGGCCGGCGTGACATCAAGGCCCTGCGCCTGCTCCGGGGAGACGTACTGCGCGGTGCCGACGACCATGCCGGTGCGCGTGAGCGGGACTGCGGCCGCGGCCTTGGCGATGCCAAAGTCGGTGATCTTGACCTGCCCGTTCTGGGTGATCATGAGATTGCCCGGCTTGATATCGCGGTGAACCAAGCCCATGTGGTGGATGGCGGACAGGCCGTGGGAGGCCTGCTCCATGACGTCGAGCGCCAACGTTTCCGGCAGCGCCTTCTCGCGCGCCAGGAGATCCGCCAGGGACTCACCGCGGATGTACTCCAGCGCCATGTAGCAGAAGGTGCGGCCGTTATCTTCTAGCTCCCGGTAGTCGTAGGTGGCCACGACGTTGTCGGAATTGATGGACTCCGCAGCCTCCGCCTCGTTACGGAAGCGGGAGAGGAACTCATTGTTGTCGGAGAACTCCGGGCGCAGGACCTTAATGGCCACCTCGCGGTCGTGGCGGACGTCGTCCGCCAGCCACACCGTGGACATGCCGCCGTGGCCGATGATCCACTGCAGCTGGTAGTCCGCACCGATGAGTGCCTGCAGATGCTCTTTGTTGTCAGCGCTATTCACTACTGCTCACCTCCGTATGCGCGCAGGATAGCGCGCCCAATGGGGCCGGAAACCTGGCCGCCGGTAGCGCCCTCACCCAGGTGGCCGCCGTCCTTGACCACGACGCCCACCGCGATGTCCTTGTCTGGGTCGAAGGCCACGTACCACACGTGCGGGGCCAGGCCCTCGCCGTGCTCGGCCGTGCCCGTCTTCGAGGCAAAGCCATTGCCGTCGTAGGCGAACGTGGAGCGCTCGGAGGCAAACATGAGGTTCTTGATGGTCTCCGCCGTGTTCTCATCCACGGCCTCGGCCGCCTGGCGCGGCTGCGTGGTGCGCAGCTCATTCATCTGCCCGTCGGTGATGCGGTCGATGAGGTAGGGCTTCATGCGCTTGCCCTTATTGGCAATGGTGCCGGCCATGATGGCGGCCTGGAGCGCGGACATGGTGACGTCGCGCTGGCCGATGGCGGACTGCGCCACCTGGGCGCCGTCGCCCAGCTCACCCAGGGTGCCGGCAGAACTGTCGACGCCCAGCGAGTAGTCATCGCCCACACCGAAACCGTCGGCGTACTTGCGCAGCTCGTCCGCGCCGATCTGCTCCGACATCTGGACGAACGCGGTGTTGCAAGACAGCGCGAAGGCGGTCTGCAGGCTAACGCTCTGGGCACCGCCGCAGGCCTGGTTTCCGTAGTTGGTCAGCTCCGTTACGGAGTCCGGCAGCGTAATCGACGCCTCGCCCGTCAGCGTGGACTCTGGCGTGAAGCCGTTGTTGAGGCCCGCCGCAGTGGTGATGATCTTGAAAATGGAGCCCGGGGGCAGGGTTTCCTGCGTGGCGTGGTTGATGAGCGGCTTGCCGTCCTGCTCCTGCAGTTCAGACCACTTCTCATCCGCCTGGTCCCCCATGAGATCGGAGGCGTTGTAGCTAGGGGAGGAGGCCATGGCCAGAATCTTGCCGGTCGAGGGCTGGATGGCCACGGCGGAGCCGTTGTAGCCCGCGCCGGCCAGCTGGTCGTAGGCCGCCTGCTGCAGGGCCGGGTCGATGGTGACCTCCACGTTCGCGCCCACCTGCGGCTTGCCGGAGAGCACGTCGAGCCAGTTGCGGGCCAGCAGCGAATCGTCCCTGCCGTTGAGGACGTCATTCTGCGAAGCCTCCAGCTGGGAGGCGCCGAAGCGCTCCGACAAGTAGCCGGTGACGTTGGAGAAGGCCGGCGAATCGGTGGGGTAGGAGCGGGAGTAGTTCCCCTCGGCGTCGGCAGTAGACTGCGCCAGCACCGTATCGCCGGCGAAGATCTGACCGCGCGGGGTGGTGCGCATCTCCATGTAGCCGCGCACGTTCCGGGAGTTGTGCGCGTACTTGTCCGTAGAAAAGGCCTGCACCACCGTGAGGTTCACCAGCAGCACAGCGGTGAGAAGGACAGCGAAAAGAGAGACGAGGCGGATCGACTTATTCATCGCGTAGCCTCCTGGATGGCGGGGAACATGGACGTATCAGTTGGCGCATTGGACGTGAGCTCGCGCGCCGGGCGGCGGGCCGCGTTGGAAATGCGCAGCAGGATGGCCAACAGCATGTAGTTGGCCATGAGGGAAGAACCACCCGCGGACATGAACGGCGTGGTCAGACCCGTCATGGGCAACAGCGCCGAAATACCGCCGGTGACCACGAAGACCTGCACGGCCAACGTCAGCGACAGGCCGGAAGCAACCAGCTTGCCGTAGGTATCGCGGCAGGTGAGCGCGGCGCGGAAGCCGCGGGAGGCCAGCATGGCAAACAGGATCAGAACCGCGGCGAGGCCGATGAGTCCAAACTCCTCACCGATGCCCGCCAGGATGAAGTCCGAGTGCGCCACCGGCACCATGTCCGGGTGGCCCTGGCCCAGGCCGGAACCCGTGATGCCGCCGGAGGACATACCGAACAGCGCCTGGGAGAGCTGGTAGCCGGTGGTGTCGTAGTTGCCCAGCGGATCCAGGAAGTTGGAGAAGCGCTGCTGAATCTTGTCCGAAATCTGGTAGATGCCAAAGCCGCCGACGCCCACCAGAATCACGCCGATGAGCAGCCAGCTCACGCGGTTGGTGGCCATGAACAGCATGCCCAGCACCGTGCTGAAGAGCAGCAGGGCGGGGCCGAAGTCGTTGGAGATGCCCATGATGACGATCGCGATGCCCCAGATCACCAGGATGGGCGCGAGGTCACGCAGGCGGGGCAGGGACAGGCCTAGGAACTTGTAGCCGGCCACGGTAAACAGGGAACGCTTCTGGGTAAGCAGCATAGCGAAGAACAAGATCAGCAGGATCTTGGAGAACTCACCCGGCTGGATGGAGAAGGGCCCCAGCCACAGCCAGATGCGGGCCTCCACGCCCGGCGGCTGCGGCCACACCAGCGGTAGTGCGAGCAGGATGAGGCCCAGCGCACCCAAAATGTAGGAGTAGCGCGTCAGCGAGCGGTGATCCCGCAGCAGCACCAGCACCAGGGCGAAGAGAATGAGGCCCACGATGGTCCACATGACCTGGCGGACGGCGAGCCCGCCGCCGCTGGCCAGATCCAGGCGCTGCAGCATGATAAGGCCCGTGCCGTTGAGCACCGCCACGATGGGCAGCATGATCTGGTCCGCGAAGGGCGCCAAGAAGCACAAAACCAGGTGGGCCACGGCGAAGACGCCGATGAACCCGCCGATGAGGTAGAGCACGTCGAGTGTCAGCACGTTGCCCTGGGAGAGCTCCAGGCTGATCAGGGTGATGGCGAAGACGATCGTGGCCAGCACCAGCAGGCCAAACTCGGTCCCGCGTGAAAAGAGCTTGCTCACTTACTTCACCTCCCGGCAGTTTCCTTGCTTTTGTGGCTTCTGTGTCTGCTTGGCCGATGAGCCGGAATCCTTCTTCGCGCTATCTTTCGCGTCCTTCGAGCTCGTGCTGCAGGGCTTGAGCGCCTTGTCCGACAGCCGCGAGAGCTGCGTTTGCACCTCGTCGTAGGATCCGCCGTCGAGGTTGCCCACGGCGGCGCGCTCGGATTCCGGAAGTGCCTGCAGGGTAAACGGCGCGAAGTCCTCGGCGCACTCGTCCGCGCCCAGCCGCAGCGCGTTGTCCTTGTTTAAGCACGCGTGCTGATAGGTCTGGTGCAGCGGGCGGCCGAAGAGGTCAAAGTCCGCGCCCTTCTGGATGGTGAGCACGTCGTCCTCACCGGTGGCCACGTAGTAGTGGCTGCCCAGGTAATTCTTCATCCACAGTCCGCCGCTGATGACGAGCACCAGAACCACTGCCAGGGCGGCAATGACCTTCCACCCGATGCGACGCCGACGGGACGCTGGCCGCTGCGGGGAGGCAGTGCTCGAGGAACCTTCGGAATCCTGGGTGTCCGAAGCGACTTCGGGGGTCGTGCCCTCAGCGGCCTGCGCTTTTGGGGGCGAGATGAGCTTGGCGGCGCGGCTGGCGGAAGAATCCGGGTGGGATTCCTCCGGGACCACGCCCTGGACAGCACCCACGGTCAGTGGGGTGGGGTCCTTCTCCGGTGCGCCCTCGACCACCTCGGCCAAGACCACGGTGACGTTGTCCGGCCCGCCGGAGCGAAGCGCTAGGTCCCGCAGCATGGCGGCGGCGTCCTCCACCGAACCCTGGCTCAGCGCCTGCTCGATGGTGGCCGCGGTTACCGGGTCGGAAAGACCGTCGGAGCACAGCATGATCCGGTCGCCCACCTGCGCGTCCAGCGTAAACAGGGTGGGCTCTACCGGGCGCCCGGTGTAGGCCTTGAGGATCAGGGACTTCTGTGGGTGGGAGGAGACATCCTCCGGGTTGAGCTTGCCCTCGTCCACCAGGGACTGGACATAGGTATCGTCCTTGGTGATCTGCTCCAGCTCACCGTCGCGCAGGCGGTAGCCGCGCGAGTCACCCACGTGGCACACGCCGAACTCGGAGCCATTGAACAGCATCGCCGTGAGCGTGGTGCCCATGCCCTCGGTCTCCGGGTGCTTGCCCACGTGCTCGCGGATGGCCGCGTTGGCGTCCTCGGCGGCGGCGCCGAGGAGAGCAAGCATGTCGTTGTCGCCGGGATCGCGCTCCAGTGAGGACATGTGCTCCACCATCGTGGTGGAGGCAACTTCGCCGGCGGCGTGGCCCCCCATGCCGTCGGCAAGCACGAGCAAATGCGGGCCCGCATGAGCCGAATCCTCGTTGTTGCCGCGGACCAAGCCGCGGTCAGTCACTGCAGTAAATTTCAGGCTAAAAGTCATGCCATCAACCTCACGGTCGTTCGGCCAATCTTGATATCAGACCCCACGCCAACGCGTTCCGGCTGGTCAATGCGGGCACCGCCCACGAAGGTGCCGTTGCGGGACTCCAGGTCCTCCACGAACCACTCGCTGCCGCGGCGGAACAGGCGCGCGTGATGCCCGGAGGAGAAATCATCACCGGTGACAAAATCACAATCCTGTGCGCGGCCCATCGTGCAATCCTCGAGGGTGCCCAGGGCCATGTGGGAACCGCGTAGGGGGCCCTCCACGATGGCAATTTCACGCGGCGCTTCTCGACGCCTCTGTGACCCCTTCACCGGGGCCGACGCCTGGTACACACCGGCAGCCTTGTTGGCGTCACGGCGCATGGCGTTGAGGGCGACCAGAATAAATAGCCACAACAACACCAGCAGGCCGATGCGCAACGAGAGCAGCACGATCGAGTCCATGGACAGTCCTTACTGTAGAGGGGGCAGGGCTTAGTAGTTCTGGTTCTCAAGGCCCGTAATGCGGACCTCGATGTGGGAGTGGCCGAGGGTGATCACGTCGCCGTCGGCCAGCAGCCAGTTCTCAATCGGAGTGTCATTGACTGTGGTGCCGTTGGTGGACTGAAGATCCACGAGCACCGCGTCCTGGCCATTCCACGTGATCTCCGCGTGCTGGCGGGATACCCCTGTATCAGGCAGGCGCAGATCTGCGTCGTTGCTGCGGCCCAGGATGTTCGATCCCTCCTGTACGTGATACACGCGGGAGGAACCATCCTGCAGCATGAGTGTTACCGCCGGGCCTTGCGGCGCCGGTGCCGGCTCATTGGGGTTCGGCACCATGAAAGCGGTGGTTGCGGCCTCGTCGGCGTTGTGCGGCTGGGTCATAGAGTCCTCCTGACCATGGTCGTGGTGGAAAATCGCATCGAATCCCGTTTCCTCAGTGGGCTCGTGGTCCAAAAAGGACGACACGCGCAGCTGCCCCGTGCGCAGGCCCGACTCCTCCGCAATCCGCACGATGACCGGCCCAGCTAAGGACCAGCCACTGTTGCGAATAAAGCGGGTGAGTTGGTCAGACAAATCCGAAGGAACATCCCGATCTTGAGAGAGGTTCTCAATGTCTTTGGAGGACACACCGACGGTCATGACGTTAGGGCTGTACAGCTTGCCGTCATCACCGCGGGACAGGTTGTCCTGCGCCTCCTGCTTGAGGAGTTCCTCAATCTCTGCGGGGACGACCTTGCCGCCAAAGACAAAGGCCATGCCGTTGTCCAGTCCGCGCTGCAGGGAGGAATCCAGCTTGGCGAGTTTCTCGAGCAATGTCATGGGGAAGTGCCGTCCTCCTTTCAGGGTGTTCCAGGGAAATATCTCACTGCGATGGTGGGATACAGCGATATAGCAGGAACAGTATAGGTGGCTTTCCTCTATTTAACGTAGACGCGCGCGGCAAAGTTCCCTGTGTATTGGGGAAAAATCTCCAGTTTGCCAGCGGATTTGTTCAATATGCGGGACTGCGTGCTAGAGTTAGCTAGTCGCCAAGACATCAATACCCTGCCCGGGTGGCGGAATTGGCAGACGCGCTGGCTTCAGGTGCCAGTGTCCTTATAGGACGTGCGGGTTCAAGTCCCGCCCCGGGCACGCTATGACGGCCCCGCTTTCTCGTTGAGAGTGCGGGGCTGTCGTCGTTTCGGGAAGGCCGACGTTCAGGACGTCGTACACGGTAATTAGGGGCCAGAAATTCAAAATTTTTCGCCCTTATCTACCGTGAACGACAGCGGGTATCCGCAACGTCCCGAGTTCTCCGAGGGACAGGCAGCTGTGCGGGCCAAGATCGTGTCCCGTTTGCGGGCTTTCAACACAATAGCCGGGACCTAGTTCTGGCCTCAGTTATCGTTAGTTGTTAGCGACACACCTAGAACTGCTCCTGAAGGCGCTAGAAGTACCAGCGCTGAGCCTCGCACGGGCATACTCTCAGAGCCCCCACTTCGGTGCGGAAAGCCGCAGAGGATCGATGTCTCGAGACATCGCTTTTCGTCGTGTCTGGGCAGTTTTAGCTTCAGGGTTTTCAACCGGATCGATGTGGTGAGACATCTGAGCTGGTAGGACCGGAACGATCTCATGAGACATGCGGAACGATGTCTCCGAACCAGACACACTCTGGGGCACCATTGTCATGAGTCGCGACATCGTTGACAAACCGGCATCTCAGTTGCTTTTTGTTCTGGGGTGCCGGTTTCTT
>OJLL01000129.1_pt1 | contig 24878 bp, 23 predicted proteins | sample 1596941 | NCBI WGS metagenome assembly OJLL01 (sample SAMEA3904689, study PRJEB24821) | metagenome | biome: Builtin; feature: hospital; material: surface | place: USA | collected 2013-08-13 | reverse complement strand
GGGCTCGGAGATGTGTATAAGAGACAGGGGTGGGCTCGGTGATGGAGGGCTCGTGGTTGAGGACATCGGTGATGCGGCGAGCGCAGATGATGGCGCGGGGAAGCATCATGGCCATGAAGGTGCCCATCATGACCGCGGCGAGAATTTGCAGCAGGTACTGCAGGAAGGCGGTGAGCGAGCCGACCTCCACCAGACCCTCGTCCACGCGGTGGCCGCCAAACCACAGGACCGCGCCCGTGGCCACGTTGAGGATGACCGTGATGATGGGGAACATGAGGATGAACAGTTGGCCCACCTTGAGTGACAGGCCCGTGAGGTCCTGGTTGGCGTCGCGGAAGCGCTTCGCCTCGTGCTCCTCGCGGGTAAACGCGCGGACGACGCGGATGCCGGCGATTTGTTCGCGCAGCGTGCCGTTCATGGTGTCGAGCTTGCCCTGCCAGGAGCGGAAGAGCGGCATGAGGCGCAGGATGATGGCGGTGATGGCGGCCAGCAGGACCACGACGGAAACGACCACGAGCCAGGACAGGCCGGCGTCCTCGCGCACCGCCATGACGATGCCGCCGATGGACATGATGGGGGCGGTGACCATGAAGCTGAGGATCATCATGTAGACCATCTGGATCTGCTGGACGTCATTGGTGCCGCGGGTAATGAGGGTGGCCGTGCCGAAGTGGCTCATGTCCTCGGCGGAGTAGCGGGTAACGCGGCGGAAGACGTCCGAGCGCAGGTCGCGGCCCACGCCCATCGCCGTGCGCGAGCCGAACCAGATCGCGGCAATGGCGGCGATGACCTGCAGGAAGGCCACGGCGAGCATGATGCCACCGGTGCGCCAGATGTAGTCGACGTCCACCTGTGCCACGCCCCGGTCAATGATCTTCGCGTTGAGCGAAGGCAGGTAGAGCGTGGCGGCGGTGGAGAGGGCTTGCAGGATGAGAACCGCGATGACGTAGCCGGCGTACGGCTTTGAGCGGGATAACAGTATGCGAACGAGTTCCATAAACCAGCGATTCGTGCGGAGTGTGCAGTGACCGCGCAAGTTTATCCCTTGTGGTTGCGCGGGCGCTAGCCCGTGCGTCTAGCTCGCGCGCGTGGTGTGCAAGATGAATGTCTCCGGTGGGGTGAGGCGCTCAACGGCGAGGGCGATCCGCTGAGTCGACGTTTCCCCTACGCGCATGGCGTGATGGAGGATGGCTCCTTCGTAAAGCGCGTCAAGCACCAGCGTGGTGGGTTCATCAAAATAGGTGGAGAGGATTTCCTGACATGCACGTGTCCATTCCAGGAGGATCATGCGATGGCGTGGCCGGCGAAGCGATAGTGCGTAAAGTTCGCTGCCTAGGATGAGATCGGTGCGTGAACTGGCGGTAGCCGAGAGCATGTCCACGGTGGCGGCTCGAGCGTCCTTGAGCGTGGAGACGCCTTCGTAGAATTCTCGAAACTCGGTAACTGAGCGGTGAGTGAAGCTCTGGAATGCGGCGTTAATGAGGCCGTCTTTATCAGAGAAATAATAGGCAATGGAGCCGAGCGCCACATGCGCCTCTGCAGCGACTGCACGCAGGGTTAGTCCTGCGACGCCTTCGCGGACAATGGTGTTTAGCGCAGCAGTTATGATGAGTTCCCTGCGCTGTGTACCTTCTCTAGACATCTCGCTCCCTGTGTGTGGTGATCCTTCAGTCTAGTGTTCGCATGTACTGAGCAGTGGGAAGTCGGCAGCATGTGGGCGGAGAAGGCTTTATTAGGCCTGGCTTGGCTCCTTCTTCATGAAAATCTTCCAGAGGCCAAGCAGCGCAACCACGGCCCATACCGCCTCAACGATGAACAGTCCTGGGTTAAAGGGTGAAATTGCGGTGTAGACAAATCCTGTAGCGCCGAGGAAATTGAGGGATTGGTACAGCGGGGAATCGGCCGTCAGAACGCGGAAGTTGAGAAGGCCGTAGGCCACGACGAACAGGACGCCGGCGATGATGCCGATTTCGAAAGCGAAGCTCATGGGGGTATTTCTTTCTGTCAAAAGTGGAAGCAGGTCGGGCGGGTTCTAGCCTTGGGTGGCGGCTTTCTTGCGGTCTCGGTAGATGCGGATAATTCCATACAGGCCGAAGAGGGACCAGATGAGCTCAGTGAAGAACACACCGGCATTAAAGGGCGTGGCGGCCGAAGCGGCGAGGAAGCCGGCGCCAATAAAGTTGAGGATTTGGTACGGGTAGTCGTCAACCGTCCATTTCCCAAGGTTGAGCATTGCGAATGCGAAAAGCAGCGCTACAGAGGCGATGAGGCCGAAAATGACCATGGCAGACATTGAGAAAACATGTCCTTTCAAGAATGGTATGGGTGGTACATCGATGCTTCTCCGGAGCGTGGCTGCCCCTGAAGCGCGTAGCGAATTGAGCGCGTGGATTGGGGGCAGAAATTGGCGTTGAGCTCGACATTGCCAAGTTAAGCACCGCCGCGTCGCGTGCGGTAAATGGGACAAACGGACGGTTTGTGAACACTTGTCTAAACTGCAGCTGGCGGGCTCGGGCGCTAGTTGAACGGCCGTCCATATTCGCTTGATGCTTGGGGTGGGGGTTTACTGAAGTTTAGGGAGCTGAGAAAAGCTCCAGCCTGCCTCCAGCGTTGCGAATCTCCGGTAGGGCAGGTGTTGCCAGCAGGTGACGGTAGCGAGTCACCTGGACACGAGTGCCCAGCGATGGTCACGGGCGAAGCACGCCTGCGGATCGCAGCTGGCGCGATAGGAGAAGTAGCTCATGTCCGCCTTACCAACATCGGTCGACCCAAACCTTCATGACATCTCTTTGCACGTCAAACCGGGCAAAGAGCGTGCACCTTTCTTTCGCTATTTTCGCTTCAATCTGCCAAAGCTAACCCGAGCCGTGATAGTGGCCATCATGACCCTTCAAGGGTGTCTTGCTTGGTACGTGGCGCGGAGCGAATTCTTGATTTTCCCTGGGCAGGAAATTGTCCTTTATCTCCTCGTCGCCTTGTGCGCCGTCGTCGCTGTCCTCGGAGCCGTGACGCCGTGGCGTGTGTGGGACTTCGGGCTCATCCCCGCAGTGGGATCGCTGCTTCTTTTTGTCGGTGGTCTTGCCGGCACACCGCCTTGGGGATGGAACGGAGCCGATGTATATCTGGCCGCCGCATGGAATACAACAGCCCTGTGTGGGCTCACCTACCTCGCTCTGTACTGGGCGCTGGACTATGGCGTGCTCGTTGCCTACCCCGACGATCAAGGATTTGAGGACTAACCATGTTGACTGATTTTCCCGTATGGCTACGCATCGAACACTTTGTCAATATCCTCTTCGTTACGCTATTCATCCGTAGCGGCATCGAAATCCTAGGAACGTTCCCTAAGCTGCATCGTTCGATCCACACGCCCCTAGGAAAACAGTGGGCCCAGTTTTCTGTTAAGCAGAAGCGCAAGCATAAGTACTTCCCGGTTTCCGGTGAGTATGAAAACTACAGCCCCATCGTCTCTCTTCCGGGCTATGGAGCCTTGGGACAAGGCCGTTATTGGCACTTCATCTCGGTGATGGGGTGGTTGCTCCTACTGGTTATCTACTGGGGGCTTTTACTAGCGACGGGACAGTGGCGTCGTTACTGGCCTGAAAACTGGGGCGTTTTTGCCCAAGCCTGGGATGATCTCGTCCACTACTTAGGCTTCCAAATCCCCAGCGCGATGGACGGTTACCCATTCAATGCCATCCAACAGCTGTCTTATGGCTTTGTCGTCCTCATCTTGCCTATGTGGATGATTCTCACCGGCATGTTCCAGTCGCCTGCCATCAATAACCACTTCCCTCGGATTTCCAAGGCAATGGGCGGCCGCCAGGTCATTCGCACCCTGCACTTTTGGGGGCTTGTTGCCTACCTGGTCTTCATTCTCATTCACGTGAGCATGGTGGTCATGCACGGCTACGGCCACGAGGTTTCCAAGATGGTCTTCGGACACGCTGATAAGCCAGTAGCCGGCGGCATCATTTTCACGATGGGACTTATGCTCATTGTCTTCGTCCACATCTGGGCCACGAAGACCTCCCTCAAACGCCCGATGACAGTCGCCGCGATACACAACGCTGTGGTGCGCCCCTTTACACGGTTTCTGCGTGCCAAGGCGCCATCGCGCCAACGCGGGGTGTATGCCGATTCAGAGGTCACCAAGGCGCCACATCATAGGGCCTCGGGCATGCCGCCGGGTTCCGAGGAATACATGGCGCTCCTGTGCAACGGATTTGAGAAGGACTACGTACTTGAAATTGGTGGGTTCGTCGAAAAGCCCATGCGTCTGACCTTGGAGGACTTGCGCCGACTTTCGGCCGGGCATTCCCAGAATACGGTGCACCATTGTGTCCAAGGATTTACTTCTGTGGGAAAGTGGGAAGGTGTTCCGTTGGCGCAGCTCTTGGATTTAGTCAAACCTCTGGACGGGGCCTCCGACGTCGTTGTACATAGCTTCCAGAACATGACCCGCGACGATGATAACTACAGCGGTTCGTACTACTACGAGTCCATGCCCATGGTGGAAGCGCGCCAACCGGAAACGCTCATCGCTATCGGCTATGACGGCGGCGAGATTCCGATCAAGAACGGTGCACCCATGCGCTTGCGACTGGAGACGTCGACTGGTTTCCGTTCTGCCAAGTGGCTCGACCGTATCGAAGTTGTCAACCGTTTCGACATAGTGGGCAACGGGCGCGGTGGCTTCTTCGAAGACACTGACAGCTACGACCGCCTGCAAATGCTTTAGGAGTACGCCATGTCACGAGCACTCTATGAAGACCTCTTCTTAAACCCTGAACAGATTGAGCGCGTGCGCAGCTACATTCGCCAGGTGGATTTTCACCTGCCGGGGGCTACCAGCGCAGACTTTGCCATCAATCAACACGCGCGCTACTTGGGGTACATGTTCCAACAAGAAGATTTGGAATCCTATGGCGTGGGGTTGGAATGCACCGCGCCGGGAATGGAGCACCAGCGCACGTTTATCAGGATGTCGCGCGGGCAGCTGCTAGGGCACGAGGACGCACCCATTCTGGCGGTCAACGATCCTGTTTTGGCAGCAGATGCCATGACGTTACATCGCTTTTACGACGAAGAGCGACGCCCGTTGCGTCATGGAGAGGAGACATATTCCTCCGATGCGGGCGCTCCCGGTGCCGATATGGACTTGTCCATGGTTGAACAACAACTTCGCGACATCGTAGCGTTCCACAACGGCGAACCAGTGCCAGGTAACCAGGAGATCCTGGACCTGCGTGTGTATTGGGGAACGCTCTTGGCGGGGCGCTATCCACGCCTGAAACACCTGGAGAAGTCCGGGCGGCTGTCGGCGCCGCAAGCTGACAGGTTGCGTGCGGTAGAGGCCGAGATCAATTCGGTCGAGGGGATTCTGCACTCCCTGGGGCTGGCTACCCTCGAGGACCTCACCAAGCCCAAGCGCGAGGACGGTTAGAAGCAGACCGGGGCGCGCTGGGCGCGGGCGGCGACGGCCTCCCAGTCCTCTACCTCCTCGGTGGGGCGGCACAGTCCCTCCCACGTGGTGACGGCCACTCCACGAGCCATGAGCTCCAGCAGGACCAGGTGGCGGTCGCCGGAGGCGGACAGCTGGTTGAGGTCCGTGTGGCTAATATCGGCGTCGGGGCCGGAGCCGACGCGCACGTTGCCGATGAGCCGCAGGCGCGGCGTGGTGCCTTTGGGGCACGGCGCGGCCTCCGATTCGTCCTGGGCGCCGGCTAGCCCGGCGAAGCGGCGCAGCAAGCCGAAGGGCGCGGGGCGCTCACAGTAGAGGTCCACACACAGGCCGGCTCCGACGAGCCGTTCGGCGGTGGAGAGCGCGGCCGGGCTGTCCCCGACGATGGCTACACGCTGCATGGTAACCCCTTCAGTTCGGACTTTCTAGACTATCTAGTCTGTAAATCTAGTCCGCTCGGTTCATATCGGCCAATTTTTATTCGCCCCAGCGGCCAAGCTCACAGCACGTGGAGCCCCCGCCCGGCTGCGCCGACCGCCCGGGGCACATAAGGTGAAGTGCCATGACCGAACCGATCAACCTGCTGGACCGCGGCGATTACCGCGACCCCAGCATTAGCCCCGAGGGCACGCGAGACACCGCTCCGCTCGACCCCGCCGTGGCCGCGCGCAATCAAGAACTCGTCGACGACTGGGCAGATAAGCTTTTCAACGCCTCCGCCGAGACCATCACCGAGTGGACCGCCGAGCACGCGCCCGGCCGCCTCGCGGTGACGATGTCTATGGAAAACACCGTCCTGGCAGAGCTCGCCCACCAGGCGAAGCTCGACGCCGACCTGCTCTTCATCGACACCGGCTGGCACTTTGAGGAGACGCTGGCGGTGGCGGGGGACGTCGAGAAGCGCTATGCGGACCTGCCCTTGGTCAGGGTCCTGCCGATTCTCAGCCCGGAAGAACAGGACAAGATTTACGGTCCGCGCCTCTACGCGCGCGATACCGCGGCGTATAACCGCATGCGCAAGGTGGAGCCGCTCAACATGGCGATGGACCCCTACGTCGGCTGGATTACCGGCCTGCGCCGCGCCGATTCCGAGCACCGCGCCACTGCCCCAGCGCTGAGCCTAGACCGCACCGGCCGGCTGAAGATTTCCCCGATCATCACCTGGGACCTTGACGACACCGACGCCTACATCAAGGCACACGATCTCATCATCCACCCGCTCACCCTCAAGGGCTACCGCTCGATCGGTTGCGCGCCCCTGACGTTCCCGGTGGGCGAGGGCGAGGACGCGCGCTCCGGCCGCGTGTTCGCCGACGGCAAAACAGAATGCGGGTTGCACGAATAATGACTCTTTCACCACACCTTCACGATCTTGAGAACGAATCCCTCCACATCCTGCGCGAGGTGGCCGGGCAATTCGACAAAGTAGGCCTGCTGTTTTCCGGCGGCAAGGACTCCGTCGTGGTCTTCGAGCTGGCGCGCCGCGCGTTTGCACCGGCGACCGTGCCGTTTGAGCTCATCCACGTCGACACCGGCCACAACTTCCCGGAAGTCATCCAGTTCCGCGACGAGCTGGTGGAAGAAACCGGCGCCCGCCTCCACGTGGCCCTGGTGCAGGACTGGATCGACCGCGGCGACCTGCAGGAGCGCCCCGACGGCACCCGCAACCCGCTGCAATCCGTACCGCTGGTGGAGACCATTGCGGAACGCGGCTACGACGCCGTCCTGGGCGGCGCGCGCCGCGACGAAGAACGCGCCCGCGCCAAGGAGCGCATCTTCTCCATCCGTGACTCCTTCGGCGGCTGGGACCCGCGCCGCCAGCGCCCCGAGCTGTGGGACCTCTACAACGGCGGCAAGATGGCCGGCGAGAACGTGCGCGTGTTCCCCATCTCCAACTGGACCGAGGCAGATATTTGGGAGTACATCGGCGCCCGCGGCCTGAAGCTGCCCTCCATCTACTTCTCCCACCAGCGCGAGGTATTCAAGCGCAACGGCATGTGGCTGACCCCCGGCGAGTGGGGTGGCCCGCGCGAGGGCGAGCAGCTGGAGACCCGAACCGTGCGCTACCGCACCGTGGGTGACATGTCCTGCACCGGTGCGGTGGAGTCCACCGCCTCCACGACGGATGAAATCCTCGCCGAAATCTCCGTGTCGACCCTTTCCGAGCGCGGCGCCACCCGCGCCGACGACAAACTGTCCGAGTCCGCTATGGAGGACCGCAAGAAGGAAGGCTACTTCTGATGACGACTACCCCCGCGCCGAATGTCGGCGCGCTCAAGCAGCGCGATACGCTGCGCCTGTGCACCGCCGGCTCCGTCGACGACGGCAAGTCCACCTTCGTCGGCCGCCTGCTCTATGACACCAAGTCCGTGCTCGCGGACCAGGTCGAGTCCATGGAGCGCACCTCCACCGACCGCGGCTTCGACGGCATGGACCTTTCCTTGCTTGTCGACGGCCTGCGTGCCGAGCGCGAGCAGGGCATTACCATCGACGTGGCCTACCGCTACTTCGCCACGGATAAGCGCACCTTCATCCTGGCGGATACCCCGGGCCACGTGCAGTACACGCGCAACACGGTCACCGGTATGTCTACCTCCCAGGTGGTGGTGCTGCTGATCGACGCCCGCCATGGTGTGGTGGAGCAAACGCGCCGCCACCTCAACGTCGCAGCGCTGCTGGGTGTGCGCCACGTGATTCTGGGCGTGAACAAGATTGACCTGGTGGACTACGACGAGGCGACGTTCCGCGCCATCGAGTCCGAGTTCAATGACATTGCCGCGCGCCTGGGCATTACGGATTCGGTGGCCATCCCGATTTCCGCGCTCAAGGGCGACAACGTGGTGGAGGGCTCTGAGAACATGCCCTGGTACGACGGGCCCACCGTGCTCGAGGTGCTGGAGACCGTCCCGGTGACGGGCGGCCGCGCGGAGGACCTGGACTTCCGTTTCCCCATTCAGTACGTCATCCGTGAGCACGCCTCCGACTATCGCGGCTACGCCGGCCGCGTGAAGGCGGGTTCCATTTCGGTGGGGGATACGGTGACCCTGCCCGGCGGGCGCACGTCCACGGTGACGGGCATTGATACCGCCGACGGCGCGCTGGCTGAGGGCCAGTCCGCGACGGCGGGGGATTCGGTGGTGCTGTTGCTTGCCGACGACATCGACCTCGCCCGCGGCGACCTCATCGCCGGCTCCGACCTCCCAGAGGCCACCCGCGAGTTCGCCGCCACCGCGGTGGTGCTCACGGAAAAGGACCTCACGCCGGGCCAGATGCTCAAGCTGCGCTACGGAACCGCGCTGGTCAAGGCTCGTGTGGCGTCGGTAGACCGCGTCCTGGATTTGGACGGGGTGGCCGACAATGACTCGCCAGAGTCCGCCACGCTGAATGACATTGCCTACATCACCGTCCAGACCCAGGCGGAGCTGCCGGTGGAGGACTACGCCGCACGTGGCGCGGTGGGCAACTTCTTGCTCATTGACCAGTCCACGGGCAACACGCTGGCGGCTGGGTTCGCCGGCCAGCGTTTGCGCTAAACGCAGTCCGCGCCTGCTTTAGGCGGTGGGGGCCTTCTTGCGTCCCAGGGTCTTGCGCAGGGACCAGATGAATTCCGCGATCATGAGGTAGACCGGCGTACCGCCGGCCACCATGAAGAAGAAGGAAATAGCGGAGCTCGCCTCCTCCGCGTAGTCATCGGCGCCGAAGAGCAGCTCGGCGCCGCTGGCGCTGCCGACCTCCAAAAGTGCTCCCAGGCCGCGCAGAGTGGAGATGATCCAGAGGAAGGCCAAAAGGCCCCAGACGATGCACCACTGGACGGACTGGCAGCGCTGGCGGGAGGGCTCTACGGGGAAGGAAAAGGAGCTCAGGTCCACGTTGAACTGGTTGCCGCCAGTGGCGTTTGAGGACTGCGGCATGAGCTGCACGCCGGACGTGGAGTGGCCTGCCGGCCCCATGCCCTGGGAGCCGCTGTTCCCAGCGGGCAGGGCGGCGATCTGGCGGATGCGGGCGACGTCGACGTCTGCGCCGAAGGGGGCGGAAATCTCTTCGTCGTAGACCGCGCGGCGGGACGGGACGGAGAAGATCTCGCGGGCGGTGGCGAGCTCGTCGCGCTTCGCCGCGTCTCCGGGGCTCACCTCCGCCAGCTGGCGGTCGATATCGGCGGTCAGGGAAGCCGAATCGGCCTGGCGGTTAAGTCCGAGAGAAGAATAGAGGTTGTGGTGAGCCATTGCGTCCTTTCGCGTTAGCAGGGGTCGGTGAAGTCGGCATCGTTGTTGAGGGAGCGGGCGTTTCCGCCGCCATGCCGCGCCTTGAGTGTACAGACCTCATCGACGCTGTGGCCTGCTTCGTAGTAGACGGCGTAGACCTGTTTGCCGTCCACGACGTCCCGCAGCGAGCTGCAGGTAGAGCCCGGCATCACCTTGGCGCCGGAGTAGTAGGCCTGCACGCGGTCGATTTCCGGCTGCGGCGATTGCCCCGGCGGGATGAGCAGCGAGTCCACGATGAGCACCCAGCGGCCGTCGCAGACGGGAGAATCTCCGGCTGGCTCATCGGTGGCGCACAGCGGGATGTCAGCGAGAATCTCCGCAGGCACGCCGTCTTTTTCCAGCGTGCCGCGGTCCCAGCAGCTGATGTGGGAGGGCTCAGCCCGCCCGTGGGACGCGTAGGAGGTCCACTCGGTGCCTGACCACGAGTAGAGGTAGTACGCCGTGCTCCTGTCTTGGGCGAAGAAGAGCCAGTCGCCGTCGCAGATAATGCCCACAGGGTTGCCGACTTGGCCGATGACGGCGTCCGCCGCGGCGCCGCACTTATCCGGCTGTGCTGCAGCGGAGGTGGTGGCGGGCGCAGGAGTGTTGCTTGCGGCGCGCGAGGGCTCGGTGGTGGCAGTGCTTTCCGAGCTCTGCGCCGACGCCCCTGTCTTAATCTGCGTGAACGCCGCAGTGTCGTCCGGGGCTGTCTCCGTGCGGGAGGGGGCGGTGACCAGCCAGGTCACCCCAGCGGTGAGCGCGATGAGCGCTATCACCGCGACGACGGCGAAGATAGTGCGCCCCGCGGCCGACGAGCCGGTCGCACCGGCCGGAGCAGCGGGAGCGGGATGCGAGTCAGGAACAGCTCTGTACTGAGTGGGCGCATCCGAAGGGAAGTTGTCAGTCATCCAGAGAGCTCCTTACATCGACAAAGGGGCGGAGAGAAAGCGCCAGAGAGAATGAGTGGCTTCCGAGGAAACCGTGTCACACTATAGCCTTGCGCCTGCCACTTGTGCCCACCAAAAACTCGGCTTCGGGGTTCAATCCCCAGTTGGTGGCGACGGTCGTGTCATTCCTGTGCCGTGCGGGTAACGGGCGGGGAGGCGTCGCCAAGCGCAGGCGTTCCTTAACGTGTGAGGCGTAGTCCCAAGCGTGACCGCCCACAAACAGGGGGAAATTAGTGCGGAACGTCCCCGGTCATGACGCACTCCTGGAGATCCTCGTCCCAATGGAATCCCGCCTGCGTGGTCCCGGATGCCTCCGCATTGCCCTCGCCTGCGCGCGGCCAGCGGTATGTCACGGCAATCTCGGAATCGTTCACCTGCTTAATCCGCGGGGCAAAGCCGTAGGCCTCGAAGGTGCCCGTGCCCAGGTACTCGCCGTTGTGGAAGAGGAGGATGTGGTACGGCGAGGACACCGTCGCGCCCTCGATGGTGACGGTCATCCAGGACAGCGCCGCGCAGGAGTCATAGCCGGAATCGGCGAGGCGCCAGGGCCGGTTGAAGCCGGGGAGCGGATCGAGCTTCGACATCGCCTCGGCGTAGGCCGCCTGCTGGTCGGGGCCGCAGCTATCAGACTCGGCCGCGGTGCTTTTCGGCGCCGGCTCCTGCCGCACCGTCTGCGTCACCGTCGTGGCCTGGGGAGTCGTTGTCTCAGAGCTGCTTTCCGGGCTCCGTTCCGTGGTGTTGTGCTCCCTGACCGCGGAGAAGGCTGGCGCAGCGTCCGGCGCTGCGGTGCGCGCGGGCCGTTCTCCGCAGGCAGTCAGGGTGCAGCACGCAAGAAGGGCGGCCACAGTGGGCAGGGTGCGGCGGGCGGTAAACACGGGGGAGTTGTCCTTTGAGAGAGGCTGTGCGCTGACACGCTCAATGGTAGGCGCGTAGCAGTTGTCGCGGGGGCTAGCAGGGATCGGTGAAGTCCGCGTTGTTGTTAAGCGAGCGCGCGTTGCCGCCGTACTGGGCCTTGAGCTCGCAGACCTTGTCCACGCTGTGGCCGGCGTCGTAGTAGATGGCGAAGACCGCCTTGCCATCGACCTCCGAGCGTAAAGAATTGCAGCCAAGGCCCGGCATCGACTTAGCACCAGGATGCTGGGCGAGTGCCTGGTCGACGTACGGAGTTCTGAGCTCGCCGTAGGGCACAAGGACACTGTCGACGATGAGTATGTAGCTGCCATCGCAGAGGTCGCCCAAGTAGCCTGGTTTTAGCTCTTCCTCATGGTCAGCCGCGGCCAACTCTTCAGAGGAGCAGAGAGAAACGTCATCGACATACTGCTCGGGAAGTCCGTCCTCAAGCAGTGCCTCGCGGTCGTAGCAGTCCATGTGTGAATCTGTTTCGCCATCGGCCTCGTGCGGGATCCATGAGTTGCCTGCCCAGGAATGGAGGTAGTACTGCGAGCTGTTTTCTTGGGCGAGGAGCAGCCAGTCATCGTCGCAGAAGATGGTCATTGGGTTATCAATCTTTTTCCGGAAAGCGTCAGCCTTTTCGCCACATTTTTGGTCCTTGGTGTACTCGGGACCCTCGACGAATGTGTATTTCTTCTTGGTGGATTCAGTGGTTTCCTCTGCGGCAGTTGAATTCTCGCTGGCTGCGCCTTCCGGCGAAGACTCTGTGGTGAGGGATGCTGCCGCGGAATCTGACGGGGAGTCTGAGTTGATGTTTGCGGCTATGGCCCATGTAATACCTGCGGTCAGTGCAATGACGCCGACGAGTGCGGCGATGATGGCTCCGATACGCTTAGCCGAGCTTGTCGGTGCGGCTTGGGTAGGGGGCGTGCCCCAGCTGTTGTTAGTCACGTGGTGTGCTCCTTTGTGCGGTGTGGAAGAGAAGGTGCGAAGAGAATCAATTCGCGTCTTACTATAGGCACGCGGAGTACAGGTTCATCTCCGAATCGGCAGGTGAGAGGGCTGGTGAACGCGCGCGAGAGAGAAAACGGTGTAGCGCATGGGGATTAAGGATGACACCCAGGTGGTAGGGTGGGCCGCGGCTGCACGGTGGACCATATGTGTCTTACCTCAGCGTTCCGCCTCCGGAAGCGGGCGCCCAGCGCACGTCACTGCGTGTCGGTCGTGGTCTTAAGCCGGCCAAAAATTCACATCGAAAAAGAGCGAGGAAGGTTCCCCATGGCACTCGAGCGCAACCTCAACGCGGCAGAATTACACGCCACGCGCAACCGGGTGAGCGTGTCGCCCGACGTGCTTCGCAGGCTCGCGGGGGTCCTGGGCTACGCCGACATCGAAGCTTTTGGACCTGCCGCGCAGACGGAGCTGAGCAAGGTCTTTGATTTGGGAGACATCATTGATCTGATGATGCTCAGCCAGCTGCCCGGTCTGGAGGTCGCGCCGGGCGTCGAACAGCAGGTGGAGGGCGAGGTGGCCGCGCAGCTGTTGCGCCACATCGGCGCGGGCGATTACCTCACGCGTCAGCAGGCGCACGATAGGCTGCCGCGGGCCACGGTGATGCTCTACCGCATGGGGCACCCGCGTCTGTGGGCCTTCGCCACCCGCCAGCGCTTGCCCCGGGACGCGGAGAAAGTCATCCCGGACTCCTTCCATCGCGATGTCACCGGGCCCTACACCACACCGGAAGAAGCCTGGCTGGGCATGTACGTGGCCGACGCGACGCACTTAGGCGAGCTGGACACGCGGGTGGAGGGCGCAGGGCTTGACGACGACCGCCAGCAGCGCCTCCGCCTAGGCATGAGCCTGGCGGATACCTACCGCCAGGTGTGGAGCTCCGCCCGCGGGCATTGGCGGGTTAGCCCCAACACCACCTACATCGTGCCCTCCCGCCTGGGCTATTGCCCCTTCGTCTTCCGCGTGGCTGAGGGCGGGTGGCGCTGCGATTCCTTCGACGGCGGGCAGGATAGATACATGGCCACCGAGGGCTATTGGATCGACGCCGAGCACGAGCGCCTCATTCACTTGGGCGCGCCGGATCCGGATGATTGTTGGTTGCCCACGGTGAGCGTTGCCGAGGAGCCGCCCAGCGAGACCGACCTGCAGGTGGCCCGGGCGTTGTCGGGGAAGCTGATTGCCTTAGGCGCGGCGCAGAAGAACATCACGATCCGGCTGCGGCAGAAAAACCGGACGCTGAACTTTGACTAGCTAGTGCTGGGGGACGTCCCCCGTCATGACGACCTTGTGCTGTGCGTCGTCCCAGCGGAAGGTGGCCTCGGTCGTACCGGTGGGGTTGGCGTTGGCCTCGCCCTCGCGCGGCCAATGATAGGTGACAGCGATGTCGGAACTGCTCTTTCGGGTTACCGAAGGATAGAAGCCCTGGGGCTCTTGGGTGGCGGTGCCAATGTAGCGGCCATAGTGGAAGAGCATGATGTGGTACGGCGAGGATGCCGTCCCGTCTTCGATGCCGAGGGTCAGCCAGGTCAGCTTGTCGCAGGGGTCGAAGTGAGAGAAGTCAGACAGGACCCAGTCGTGGCCGTGCCAGGCGGGGATGGTGTCGATGCCTGATTCGTAGGCCGCTTGCGCGCCCATGGTGTGGCAGTCCTGGGGAGGCGCGGTGTCTGTCGCTGTGTCTGTTGCGGCAGAGTGCTCCGGCTGCGGCTGGGTGGAGCCGGCAGGGGAGGACGTGGTGGTCGCGAGGGCCGGGGCGCTGGCGAGCGTGTCCGGCGTCATCGACTCGGCGGGCGATTCGTTCTGCTGGGCGGGCGTGCACGCGGCCAGGGGGATGGTCAGTAGGGCGACGGTGGTGATTCGGGTGAACATGATTCCTCCTTCTGTGGTCCTGACCCTATAAGTCCTTGGCGGCCTCGTGGCGAGTGTGGGGACTGTTCTTCACGGGTAGTCTCACAGGCATGGAGAATCTATCTGGTCGCACTTTGTTCGTTGCCGCGGTGGACGCGGAGGCCGCGCACGTCCCAGAGGGGGAGCCGCTGCTCATCACGGGTATTGGCACGGTTCCGGCGGCGATTGAGCTGACGAACGCGTTGGCGTCAGCAGAAGCTCTGCCGGAGCGCGTGATCAATATTGGTACCGCTGGGGCGCTGCGCGACGATTTCGCCGGCGTCTTCGAGGTCTCCCACGTGCGCAAGCACGACTTCCATCTCGACGTGCTCAGCGATATTTCCCGTTACCTGCTGCCGGAGGTCATCGAACTAGAGACCTCGGGCACGCTGCCGACGGCCACGCTGGCCACGGGGGATTCCTTCATCTCCGATACCGAGACCCGCACGCGTTTGGCTGCAGATTCGGAGCTGTGTGACATGGAGGGCTACGCCATCGCCGCGGTGTGCAGAAAGTTTGGGGTGCCGTGCACGCTGCTCAAGCAGGTCTCCGACACCGCGAATGAGGAGTCCTACGGCACGTGGGCTACGGTGCTCGACCGCGCGGCGGAGGAGCTGGCGGCGGCCACCAGCACAGTGACCCACAGTGACCGCTGACTAAGACTCCCCCAAGGGCCCTTGTGCGGGGACGGCTAGGCGGAGGCGTGGCGCGAGCGGCTATCTTCCAGGTGCTCGTAGAGCTCCATGACGGTGTCGTGGCCCTCGGTAGTGGAGATCTTGATGTTCTCCGCGTCGAGCTCGCCCGCGCGCAGGCTGGCCATCTCCTGGTGGTAGCGGAACACCACCGCGATGGTGGCGGCCACCGGCACGGCGAGGAAAGCGCCGATGATGCCGGCCAGCGCGGAGCCCACAGTCACACTCAGCAGCACCATCGCCGCGTGCAGGCCCATGGCCTTGGACTGCAGCATGGGCTGGAGGACGTTGCCCTCCACCTGCTGGACCACGATGATCAGTACCAGGGCCAGCAGGGCCTTGGTGACGCCATCGGTCACCAAGGCGATGATGATGGCCAACGCGCCGGCGGTGACCGCGCCGATCACCGGGATGAAGCTGGCAAAGAACGTCACCACGCCGATGACCAGCGCCAGCGGGATCTGCATGACCCAGAGGCCGAGGCCGATCAGGATGCCGTCGACAGCCGCGACGGTGGCCTGGGCCTGGACGAAGCCGGAGAGCGTATTCCACACGCGGGTGAGCAGCTCCGTGGCGTGCCAGCCAGCGGAGTAGCCGGTGTAGGTGCGCAACCACGGCAGGAACTTATCGCCGTCCTTGAGGATGAAGAAGGCCACGAAGAGCATGATGACGATGGCCATGACGATGGAGCTGGCCATGGACACACCGGAAAGGACACCGGTGGCGATCTGGGAGGCCTGGCCCTTGAGGAAGGTCACCACGTCATCGATGACTTCCTGGAGCTGGCCGGTATCCACGTCAAAGGGGAGGTTGTTGACCAAATCCCCCAGCTGGTTGATGCCGTCCTCAGCCTGCTTGACCAGGGTTCCGCTCTGGGCGGAGACCACCGGCGCCATCGCGGCGAACACGCCCACGATGATGGCCAAGAAGCCCAACAGCGTGGTGATGGAGGCCAGCGCGCGGGGGAACTTATGCTCGCGCAACCAGTTGGTCACGGGGAAGAGCACCGTGCATACCAGGATGGCCAGGATGACCGGCAGCAGGCCTACCCAGATGAACTTCAGCAGGTAGCCAGCCAGGCCGACGCCTGCCACCACGGCGATGAACACCAGGCAGGCCTTGGCCAGCGCGACGGCATCGCGCCCCAGCACGCGGGACTTATCGTCGGTCTCCGAGGGGTGCAGGACGGCATCTTCACTAATTGGCTTCGCTTCGGCTGAGGTGGTGGTGTCAGCCGCATCGGCGATGTTTTTACTCATGGCCTATATCTTGGCACACGCGGCCGACAAACACCCCAGCGCGCACCTAGTCGCGGATGCTGCTGACCCTCCGGATGATGCCGAAGCGGTGCATGGTCACTGACACTGCCTGCTCTAGGAGGAAGGCGAGGAGTTCACGGCGGCCGTCGGCCAGCACCGGCTGGTCCAGCACCACGGAGTTGGACTGCACTGCGGCCTCGTACACGCCCGGCTCCACCGAACCCACCGCGCGCACGCGCGCGGACTCCAGCCCGGCGACCTCGCGGGCGAAGGCCTCGGCGCTCAGCGCCTCCACGTCGAAGCCCAGCCCGCGCAGCTCAGCGGCCTTGTCCGGGGTAGCGCTCAGGCGCACCGGGGAGCCGGTGCGGGTGGCGGCGAGGGCGAGACGGGCGACGTCGCGAAGCTGCGCATCCGCAGAAATACGGATCTGCAGCGGGGTGAGCACCGGGCGGTAGCGGAAGACGTTGGCCTCGCAGACCAGGCCGGCGCGGTCGTGGGCGCGGCCGAACTCCTGCTGCCAGGCCAGCTGGTCCAGCTCGGCGGCGCGCCACAGCCAGGCGGTGTCTTCGTCGGACAGCCCCAGGCGCTCAAAGCCTCGCAGCTGCGCGGCCACCGGCTGGGAGATGTCGGCGTCGAAGGGACGCAGCGGACCATCGGCCCACGTGCCGAACTGCGCCACGTAGTTCGGGCCGCCCGCCTTCGCGCCCGGGCCCATGACGGACTGCTTCCAGCCGCCGAAGGACTGGCGCTGCACAATCGCGCCCGTAATCCCGCGGTTGACGTAGGCGTTGCCCACCTCGACGCGCTCGAGCCAGTAGTCAATCTCGTCGTTGTCCAGCGTGTGAATGCCGCCGGTCAGCCCGTAGCCGGTGGAGTTCTGCCACTCGATTGCCTCATCGAGGGTCTCCGCGTGCATGATACCCAGCACCGGGCCGAAGCACTCGTTGACGTGGAACCAGGAGCCCGGGCGCACGTTATCGCGGATGCCCGGGGACCACAGCGTGCCTTCCTCGTTGAGCTTCTGTGGCTTAATGAGCCACGTCTCGCCCGGCTCCAGCTGGGTCAAGCCGCGCAGAAGCTTCTCGCCCGGGGCCTCGGCCAGGCCGTTCATCGTGGTGGTGATGTCGTGGCCGGGGCCCGGGATGAGGGTGGAGACGGCGTCGATAAGCTGCGTGCGCAGGCGCTCGGACTCGCCCGCGGCGCCGACGAAGATGACCAGCGAGGACGCCGAGCACTTCTGGCCGGAGTGGCCGAAGGCGGACAGGTACAGGTCCTGGATGGCCAGGTCCGGGTCCGCGGACGGGGTAATAATGAGAGCGTTCTTGCCAGAGGTCTCCGCCATGATGTTCATCTGCGGGTCCCAGGAGCGGAAGAGCTGGCCGGTGGCAGACGCACCGGTGAGGATGACGGCGTCGACATCCGCGTGGGAGATGAGCGCGCGGCCGGCATCAGACTCGTCGGTGAAGACCAGCTGCACCAGGTCCGGGTCGAGGCCCTGGGATTCCAGCGCGGTGCGGAAGGCGTCCACGACCACCTTGGCGCAGTGCACCACCTGCGGCGCGGGCTTGATGATGACGGCGGAACCTGCGGCGAGTGCGGCGGCGATGCCGCCGGTGGGGATGGCCACCGGGAAGTTCCACGGCGGGGTCACCACGGTGACGCGGTGCGGGGAGAACTCGGCGGCGTAGCTGTCCAGCAGGCGCGCGGACTGGGCATAGTAGGTGCAGAAGTCGACGGCCTCAGAAATCTCGGGGTCGGTCTGGGTGACGGTCTTGTTGGCCTCGTAGGCGGCGACGGAGACGAACTCGCCGCGGCGGTTGGCCAGCTCATCGGCCACGGCCTCCAGCGCGCGGGCGCGGTCCTCGGCGTCGCGCGCGCCCCACTCAGCCCCCAGCTCGGCGGCGCGGAGCACGTGCTTGTCGACGTCTTTCGCATCCGTCACCTGCTCCACCCCATGCGCGCCGGGGTCGGTGTTCAGCGCCTGGATGGCCCACTCGCGGTTGGACTCCAGGGCCGGGTCGGTATCCGGCTCGTTGGAAAAACGCCCGGTGCGCGCAGCCTGGCGGCCGGCGCGGTTCGCTGCTTCTTCCAGGCGGTTCTGGGTGCGGCGCGAGCCGGCGAAGGTATCCCAGCGCGTCTCCACGGCGCGGCGGAAGACGGCCTCCTGGTCCTGGAGCGCGGACTCCTCCGGGGCGAAGAGGGCGTAGAGGAAGTTCTGCGGGGCGGCGTTTTCCTCTAGGCGGCGCACCAGATAGGAGACGGCGACATCGAAGTCCTCGCGGTGCACCACCGGGGTGTAGAGGATCTGGCGGCCCTCGAAGGCCTTGCGCACCGCCGCCTGCTGGGCGGGCGACATGCCCTGGAGCATCTCGGAGTCCATCATGCGCAGCACTCCGCGCTCGGTACCAAGCTTGTAGGCAAAGGCCGCGGTGTAGAGGTTGTGGGTGGCCACGCCGATGCGCACAGCACCCTCGAACTCGGGGCGCAGGATGTAATCCAGCAGGCGGTAGTAGTTGGCGTCCACCTCTTCCTTGGTGGTGTACGGCGCGGCGGGCCAGCCGTGGACCTCGGACTGGACGTGCTCCATGGAGAGGTTGGCGCCCTTGACGATGCGAATCTTGATGTGCGCGCCGCCGTCGGCCACACGCTGCTTGGCAAACTCCGCCAGGTGAACCAGCGCGTCGAAGGTGTCCGGCAGGTAGGCCTGCAGCACGATGCCTGCCTCGAGGTTCATGAACTCCGGCTCGCGGAGGATCTCGGTGAACAGGCGCACCGTGAGGTGGAGGTCGTGGTACTCCTCCATATCCAGGTTGATGAAGACCTTATCGGCGCGCTTGGCGGCGGCCTCGTACAGCGGGCGCAGGCGCTCCTTGAGGCGGACCAGCGAGCCCTCGATGTCCCAGGGGTTGAGCTGGGCCACCATGGAGGAGGCCTTGACGGATACGTAGGTCACGCGGGGGTTTTCGATGAGCTTGAGGGTGCGCTCGGCGCGGGAGCGCGCTTCGTCGTCGCCCAGCACTGCCTCACCGAGCAGGTTGAGGTTGAGCTGCTCGCCGGAGTCGGCGGCGGCATCGAGGGTCTTGTTGAGGGCCTCTCCCTCCGCGTCGAGGACCAGGTGGCCCACCATCTGGCGCATGCGCAGGCGTGCCAGCGGCATCACCAGGTTGGGCAGGATGGGCCCAAAGAAGCCGCCGAGGCCCACCAGGGAGCCGTTAATGAGGCCCAGGAAGGAGGCATCGTAGCTGGTGGTGACGGACTTCAGCGCCTGGGCGGCCACCTTGTCGTCCTCGGGGCGCATGACGCGGTCAACGAAGTCCATGGTGAAGGCCACACCGTCGGGGTTGCGCAGCAAGTCGGCGAGCTGCTCGGTGGCGGGGTCCTGCTCGTCGGCGGTGGCAGCGAGCCAGGCGTGGGCCTGGGCCGCGGCGGCGTCGATCAGCGCGGCGTTGATGTCAGCGGATTCGGGCACGGGGGTAGTGGCGTTCGTCATCGGTGTCCTTATATCTGTGAGTAACTCTGCGGGTGGGCCTGGGGGGATTAGGCCCGGCGGACCGGCGGGCGGTCGCCGTCGCGGCGGGTTCTTATCATCGGTGCGCCCCTTTGCTGCTGCGGTACGTGGAGTGTATGGCAAGCCACTCTGCGGGAGTCGGTGTGAGACATCACATGGAAGCTTGGGACAGTATATGTGTCGGTGGTGCCGCTGACTAGACCGGGTCAAGGGTGTTTTATCTCACAAAATCGGCGCCTATCGACGGTCTGAACTGCCCCTTTGTGGTTCGGCAAGAAAAAGTTGAGCGTATCGGGAACAACTTTGGTGCGGGTGCCGTTGTGTAGGTTGAGTGACCGGCGCTCAGGTTTGGATGACTTTGGGTGTTGCTTCTGTTAGTGTCTGACAGTGGACGCGGCAGAAGTTGAGTCGCGCACAATCAACTTAATGACAAACCCGCATAGCAAGGAGAATTCATCATGGGACGCGCAGTAGGAATTGACCTCGGTACCACCAACTCGGTCGTATCCGTTCTGGAAGGTGGCGAGCCCACCGTTATCGCTAACTCGGAGGGTTCCCGCACCACCCCGTCCGTCGTGGCATTTGCCAAGAACGGCGAAATCCTCGTCGGCCAGTCCGCCAAGAACCAGGCGGTCACCAACGTTGACCGCACCATCCGCTCCGTCAAGCGCCACATCGGCACCGACTGGACCGTGGACATTGATGACAAGAAGTACACCCCGCAGGAGATTTCGGCCCGCACGCTCATGAAGCTGAAGCGCGATGCCGAGGCTTACCTGGGTGAGGACGTTACCGATGCCGTGATTACCGTCCCGGCTTACTTCGAGGACTCCCAGCGCCAGGCCACCAAGGAGGCCGGCCAGATCGCAGGCCTCAACGTCCTGCGTATTGTCAACGAGCCGACTGCCGCCGCTCTGGCCTACGGCCTGGAGAAGGGCGAGCAGGAGCAGACCATCCTGGTCTTCGACCTCGGTGGCGGCACCTTCGACGTCTCCCTGCTGGAAATCGGTGACGGCGTGGTTGAGGTTATGGCAACCGCCGGTGACAACCAGCTCGGTGGCGATGACTGGGATCAGCGCATCGTTGACTGGCTGGTGGACAAGTTCAAGTCCGCCCACGGCATTGACCTGACCAAGGACAAGATGGCCCTGCAGCGTCTGCGTGAGGCCGCGGAGAAGGCCAAGATTGAGCTGTCCTCCTCCCAGTCCGCCAACATCAACCTGCCGTACATCACCGTTGACTCCGAGAAGAACCCGCTCTTCCTGGATGAGACCCTGTCCCGCACCGAGTTCCAGAAGATCACCCAGGACCTGCTGGACCGCACCAAGGCACCGTTCAACCAGGTCATCAAGGATGCTGGCCTGTCCCTGTCCAACGTTGACCACGTGGTCCTCGTTGGTGGTTCCACCCGTATGCCGGCCGTATCCGAGCTGGTCAAGGAACTGACCGGCAAGGAGCCGAACAAGGGCGTCAACCCGGACGAGGTCGTGGCAGTCGGCGCCGCCCTGCAGGCAGGTGTCCTGCGCGGCGAGGTCAAGGACGTGCTGCTGCTCGACGTCACCCCGCTCTCCCTCGGCATCGAGACCAAGGGTGGTGTGATGACCAAGCTCATCGAGCGCAACACTACCATCCCGACCAAGAAGTCCGAGACCTTCACCACGGCCGATGACAACCAGCCGTCCGTGCAGATTCAGGTCTTCCAGGGCGAGCGCGAGATGGCTTCCGCCAACAAGCTGCTAGGTTCCTTCGAGCTCGGCGGCATTGCCCCGGCCCCGCGTGGTGTTCCGCAGATTGAGGTCACCTTCGACATCGACGCCAACGGCATCGTCCACGTCACCGCCAAGGACAAGGCCACCGGTAAAGAAAACACCATCAAGATTCAGGATGGTTCCGGCCTGTCCCAGGACGAGATCGACCGCATGGTCAAGGACGCCGAGGCACACGCCGAAGAGGACAAGAAGCGCCGCGAGGAGCAGGAGACCCGCAACCAGGCAGAGTCCACCTCCTACCAGACCCGCAAGTTCATGGAGGAGAACGAGGACAAGCTGCCGGAGGACCTGAAGACCCGCGTCACCGAGGCTGCCGACGCTGTTGATGAGGCTCTCAAGGGCGACGACATCGAGGCTATTAAGTCGGCCGTGGAGAAGCTGGGCACCGAGTCCCAGGAGCTGGGCAAGGTCCTGTACGAGGCACAGGCTGCTGAGGCCGGTGCTGAGGGTGCTGCTGCTGGCGACACCGCTGGTGACCCGAACGTCGTCGACGCCGAGGTTGTCGACGAGGACGACGAGAACAAGGAGAAGTAAAATATGACCTCCCCTCAGGACCCGGGCAACCCGGCCAACACCGACCCTGAGGCAACCTCCGCCGATGCCGCGGAGGCTGCCGCCGCCGAGGCCGCCGCTGCCGACGGGGTTGCGGACGAGGCCGTTGACGCGCAGGCTGATGCCGCTGTCAACGCCGCTACCGCTGACACCGCTGAGGCAGAGGCCGCCGTGGACGACGCTGCGAGCGACATCGCCGAGGAGGCCGACGCCGACCCGGCTGCTGCCGCCGCGGACAACTCCCTGGAGGCACAGCTGGCGGAGCGTACCGAGGACTTGCAGCGCCTCAACGCGGAGTACACCAACTACCGCCGCCGGACCGAGCGCGACCGTCAGGCCGTGATTGAGACCGCCAAGGCCAAGGTTCTGGCAGACTTCCTGCCTATCCTTGATGACCTGGAGCTCGCACGCCAGCACGGTGACCTCAACGAGGGCCCGCTTAAGGCCATCGCTGACAAGCTCCAGGGCGCGCTGAGCAACAACCAGCTCGCGCCGTTCGGCGCCGAGGGCGATCCTTTCGACCCGGAGGTGCACGAGGCCGTCCAGGACCTCTCCTCCGGTGGCGAGCAGGTCGTGGGCACCGTCGTTCGCCGCGGCTACAAGGTGGGCGAGCGCGTGGTGCGCACCGCCATGGTGATCATCGCCGACCCGGCTGATGCCGCCGGCTCGAACCACGCAGAGAGCTCCGGCAATTCTGCTAGTGCAGAAAGCACAGAAAGCGCGGAGTAATTGCTGATGGTGGCGCCAGGACGTTGCAGTCCTTGGCGCCACTGTTCTTTAGTTATTTAGTTATCAACAAAACTTACTTACCCCTGACGTCACAACGACGCTCCTGAAAGGAGGAGATGCCCAGTGAATGCTAAGCCAGAATGGGCAGACAAAGATTATTACGCGGATCTGGGGGTCTCCTCATCCGCCTCCGCCGACGAGATTAAGCACGCCTACCGCAAGCTCGCCCGCGAGAACCACCCGGATGCGAACCCGGACAACCCGGAGGCTGCGGAGAAATTCAAGCAGGTGGCTGAGGCGTACGACGTGCTGTCTGACGCCTCCGACCGCAAGGACTACGACCAGTTCAAGGCCATGATGCGTGGTGGCGGCTTTGGGCGGAGAGGAGGCGCCGGATTTCCCGGCGGGTTTCGATCCCCGAACATGGGTGGACCGGGCGCGCAAGAGTTCGACCTCTCGGACCTCTTCGGAGGATCCGCTGGAGGATCGGCTCAAGGCGGCGGTGTTGGGGATATCTTCGGTAGCGTTTTCAACCGCGGCGGTAGTGCTGGCCACTCAGCTAAACCGTCGCGGGGGGCCGACGTCGAAACGGAAATAACCCTCGACTTCCGCGAGGCCGCTAAGGGAACCACCATTCCCCTAGCGCTCAGCGGCAATGCGCCGTGCACCACGTGCCACGGCTCGGGCTCTGCTTCCGGCAAGACCTCTACCTGTGGCACCTGCAGCGGTACCGGTTTTACCTCGGAAAACCGCGGCGCTTTCGGTTTCTCTGCCCCGTGCAAGGACTGCGATGGCACCGGCCGCCGCATCACGGATCCGTGCAAGGATTGCCACGGTACCGGCACGGTTCACCGCACCCGCAACATCACCGTGCGTATCCCTGCCGGCGTCATCGATGGGCAAAAGGTCCGCCTCGCTGGCCAGGGCGAAGCAGGCCCCAACGGCACTCCCGCCGGTGACCTCTTCGTAGCGGTGACTGTAAAGCCGGACAAGGTCTTCACTCGCGAGGGTGATGACCTCCATGTCACCGTTCCGGTGTCTTTCACGGAGCTGGCCTTGGGCGATACCATCGCGGTTCCAACTTTGGATAACCCGGTGCGCGTGAAGATCCCCGCTGGAACGCCGGATGGACGCACGTTGAGGGTGCGCGGAAGGGGCATCGCCAAGCGCGGTGGCAACTCCGGTGATCTGCTGGTTACCGTGCAGGTGACCGTGCCCACCAAGCTCGATGCCGCTGCCTCCAGCGCCCTGCGCACCTATGCTCAAGCGGAAAAGGACTCCGGTTTCAACCCGCGTGCGGGTTGGGCCGGCGCCGAGAATGCTTAAGGCAGGAGGTGTGTTAAAAAATGAGCACTGGAAAGGCAGAAGATTCCGGCACCGCGGTCTACGTCATCTCCGTAGCTGCGGAACTATCCGGAATGCATGCCCAAACCCTGCGCACCTATGACCGCATGGGTTTGGTCTCCCCGGCCCGCACCCGTGGTGGCGGTCGCCGCTACTCCGACCGGGACATTGAGCTGCTGCGCAAGATCCAGGCGCTGTCCCAAGATGATGGCGTCAACCTTGCCGGCATCAAGTCCATCATCGAGTTGACCGAGGAACGCGATCGACTCGAGGCCGAGCGCGACGCTTTAGCTGAAGAGGTCCGGGCCCTGCGCGAGCAGGCCGCTGGACGCCGCCCGCAGCGCAGCGGTGAGCTTGTCCATGTACCACGGTCCACTTCCGTGGTGATGTGGAGCCCGCGCACCGCGCGTGAGCGCAAGCGCTCCCGCGGCCGTGGATACAGCCAAGACTAACTCTCGCTCTGCAGACGAGTACACCCAACCCCGCAGCCAGCTTTCCCGCTGGCTGCGGGGTTTTCTTCTACTCGCGTACTCCTTGAGTTCAGAGGGTCGTTGCAACACTTTCCCTTAGGAGGGTGTTGTTGTGTC